>Ga0208117_100010_pt1 | contig 261809 bp, 244 predicted proteins | sample LakWasMet26_LOW6_2_FD_183870 | JGI IMG/M metagenome (GOLD analysis project Ga0208117, IMG submission 183870) | Freshwater sediment methanotrophic microbial communities from Lake Washington under simulated oxygen tension - Sediment Metagenome... | ecosystem: Environmental > Aquatic > Freshwater...
GCGCCACATACCAACGGTTGTCGTCATAGCGGCGGTCGTCGTAGCGGTCGTCATGAAAAAAACCGTCGGCCTGAGCCAGCGGCAGAAAACCTACAAGACTCATCGAGGCCAGGGTAAGCAAGTTCTTTTTCAGCATAATATTTTCCTTTTTATCTGTTTATTTTTACTTTCATGAGCTGTTCTTTTAGCTTAGTTTCGTTCTTCATGTTGCCTTACATTATCCGTAAAATCATTTTTATGATAACAGACTGTTGTAAAAAAATCTTAAAAGTAGCTTAACCGCAACAACAAAAGCTCGTCTGTGCGGTACCGCACATAACTGTCGTATGAGCAAAAATACTTTAAAGTGAGCACTTCTGCATTTCTCTTAACCCATGCTCAGATGCGTCTGCTGATATCCCAATAATATGCAGCTCTGAGCCGAAGAAATTCCACATGCAAGAATGGCCTAATATAAAGCCCGGTCGGTCAATCACAACTAGGAATGCAATATTGTTGATGGCTTGTTTAACCAGAACATTCACTTGACTGGCACTAAGTCAATGGTCGGATTTTAAACGCCAAGTGGCGGCAATTACTGTCGCAAATCCGCTAAACAAGCCATACTCACACAAAGAACCTTTGGCTGCTTATCGGAAATCAGTAAAACAACCACATACCCTCAACAGCGCTCTTCACCGTTTGCGCTCTTATTTTCCGACGGTTTCCAGTAAATTGTTTTCTGACCACTTTGGCTGCTCCGTTTTTATGCGCCCATGCGATAAACACAGTACCGGCCGGTTTATCAGGCGTCCCTCCATCCGGTCCGGCTATGCCGGTCACAGCAACCGCAACATCGGCATCGCTATACTCTAACGCGCCTGCCGCCATTTCCGTTGCGGTTTCCATGCTCACTGCACCATATTTATCCAATGTTTGAGGATTGACGCCCAGCATCTGCACTTTTGCGGTATTGCTATAGGTAACAAAGCCCCGGTCAAACCAGGCTGAACTGCCCGGCACGTCGGTAATTGTTTGGGCGATCCAGCCTCCGGTGCAGGATTCGGCGGTGGCTATTGTTTTGCCGCTGGCTTTTAACAAGCGACCCAGTTGTTCTGCCAGCTCAAATAATTCCGACTCCATGATGTGACCTCGTGCGACTTCGGATAAAATAGGTGCATGAGTATAAAACAAAAAACCACCGACCAGCACACGCCGATGATGATGCAATTTATGCGCATTAAGGCCGAACACCCCGATACCTTGTTGTTTTACCGTATGGGGGACTTTTACGAACTGTTTTTCGATGACGCCAAAAAGGCCTCGCAACTACTGGATATTACGCTGACCAGCCGAGGCCAATCGGGAGGCCAGCCGATTCCTATGGCGGGCATTCCTTATCATGCGGCTGAAGGCTATCTTGCCAAGCTTTTAAAATGCGGCGAATCCATCGCAATATGTGAACAAATCGGCGATCCTGCGACATCCAAAGGTCCGGTTGAGCGCAAGGTAGTGCGTATCGTGACACCCGGCACCGTCACCGATGAAGCTTTACTGGAAGACCGCAAAGATAATCTGTTAGTTGCAGTATGTTCATTCCCAAGCTCCCATTCGACTACGCAACACGGAATAGCCAGCCTGGATTTAACCAGCGGCCGTTTCGTGTTGCAGCAGGTTGAATCCATCGATCAATTATTGAGCGAAATCGGCCGCCTTAACCCTGCCGAACTACTCTTTAGCGAGGATTGGCCGTTACCTGCAAGTTTAAAACAGCGTAGCGGCTTGTGCAGAAGACCACCTTGGCATTTTGAAGTCCAAAGCGCCAGGCAACTGGTATTAAAGCAATTCAACACTCATGACTTGAAAGGCTACGGTTGCGAGGACATGCCCGTCGCGATCGCCGCTGCCGGCGGCTTGCTGCAATATGTGAAGGATACTCAGCAAAGCGCGCTGCCGCATATTCAGGGCATACGCACTGAAAGCAGCGATGACAGCATTTTATTGGATGCGTCCAGCCGACGTAATCTGGAACTGGATTTTCACCCTTCAGGGCAAATGCAGTACACGCTGTTCGGGGTGCTGGATAAAACCGCGACAGCGATGGGCAGCCGCTGTTTGCGGCGTTGGATCAACCGGCCTCTGCGCGATCACGATACCCTGAACAATCGCTATGCCTGTATCGACACCTTGCTTAATGTGCTGCTGTATCGCGATATTCAAAGCCATCTGCGCCAAGTCGGTGATATTGAGCGGATTAGTTCCCGCATCGCATTAAAGTCAGCACGCCCTCGCGACTTACTGGTACTCCGCAATACCTTGGCGGTGCTGCCCGCCCTGCAACAGGCGCTCTCCGGCGGCGATAACCCGCAGCTTGCGCAGTTATGCGAGCAGATCGGCGAGCATCCGGAGATGTTAAAGCTGCTGCAATCGGCCATCATCGACAATCCGCCGGTACTGATCCGAGACGGCGGCGTGATTGCGCCCGGCTATCATCAAGAACTGGACGAATTGCGCAACTTAAGCCAAAACGCCGACCAGTTCCTGATCGATATGGAGAACCGCGAAAAAGCGTCGACAGGCATCAGCACGTTAAAAGTCAATTACAACCGTGTGCATGGTTACTATATTGAGATTTCCAACCTGCACGCAGAAAAAGTTCCGACGCATTACACCCGCAAGCAGACCTTAAAAGGCGCCGAACGTTACATCACCGAGGAATTGAAATCATTCGAAGACAAAGTACTCAGCGCCAAGGAAAAATCGCTGTCTTTTGAAAAAGCCTTGTACGAGGAATTGCTGAACATCATCAGTGATTCGTTGATTCCATTGCAACAATGCGCCGCCGCACTGGCCGAGCTGGATGTGCTGGTCAACTTTGCAGAGCGTTCCGAGACTTTGAATTTATCGCAACCGACGCTGAGCGATAAGCCCGGCATTATGATTGAAGCCGGACGGCATCTGGTCGTCGAGCAGGTTTCGGACATTCCGTTTGTGCCCAATGACTTGTCGTTTTCCAGTCAACGCAGAATGCTGATCATCACCGGCCCGAACATGGGCGGTAAATCGACTTATATGCGTCAGGCGGCGCTGATTGTGTTAATTGCCCATATCGGCTGTTATGTTCCGGCTAAGGCTTTAACCTGCGGCCCTGTCGACAAGATTTTTACCCGTATCGGCGCGTCCGACGACTTATCCAGCGGCCGGTCTACGTTTATGGTGGAAATGTCGGAAACCGCCAACATCCTGCATAACGCGACCTCAAAAAGCTTAATTTTGATGGACGAGATAGGCCGCGGCACCAGTACCTTTGACGGCCTGTCTCTGGCCTGGGCCTGCGCCGATCATCTGGCTAAAGAAACTCAGGCGTTTACGCTGTTTGCGACGCATTATTTTGAGCTGACCACGCTGCCCGAAGAACAAAAAACTATCCATAACGTGCATTTGGATGCGATGGAGCACGGCGACAAGATCGTTTTTTTGCATGCAGTAAAGGACGGTCCGGCCAGTCAAAGTTACGGCTTGCAAGTAGCGTCGTTAGCCGGGGTGCCGCGTACGGTGATTGATAAGGCAAAAGCCAAATTACGGCATCTGGAAGATCATACCTATATTGAGCAGCAGGCAGAAGCAGGAGTTAATCAGCTGGATTTGTTTTCTTCGAAGGAATGCCATCCTGCGGTGGGCTTGCTGGAAGACATGAATCCGGATGAGCTTAGCCCAAAACAGGCTTTGGAGTTGCTGTATCGGCTTAAAGGGATGGTGTAACTTGACTGGACTGCAAAGGGGCAGATGAAGCCGCCCCATATTTTCAAGCAGTCAGTTTATTTTGGGCTTTTTTCGTCCGCCAGTGCTTCAGCCAATTGCTTTGCAGGCAAATAGCCCGGAAAAATATTACCTTTTTCGGTGACCATCATCGGCGTACCCTTCACTTCGAATTCCTCAGCCAACTGCATGTGCTCATCAACCGGATTGGTGCAGGTTTTAGCTGGGGGTGTATCGCCTTTTTTTGCCTCTGTTAAAGCGGCTTTGCGATCAGCGGCACACCAGACTGATACGGCCTTGTTATATGAATCGGAACCCTTGCCGGCTCTTGGGAAGAACATATACTGGATGGTAATGCCTTGGGCCATGTATTGATCGATTTCCGAATGCAATTTACGGCAATAGCCGCAGTCAATATCAGTAAAGATGCTAACCGTATATTTGCTTTCTTTGGGCTTGAATACGATCATTTTATCCAGACCGAGCTTCTCGATGGCTTGCTTACGGACGCCGCTCAATTTTTCTTCGGTTAAGTCTACACGCGCAGCAACATCGACCAAATGACCTTGAACCAAGTACTTACCGTCGCCGGAAACATAAAAGATATTACCGCCCATGGTAACTTCATAAAGTCCGTTTATTTCAGAGGGCTTAACCGAGCCTATTTTTACCGATGGCATGGATTTAGCCAGCGCTTGCCTGATAGCGTCTTCATCTGCATGCGCTACGGATAAAGTCAGACCAAACAATGATAACGCGCCAATTTTAATAACTCTTTTCATAATGTTCTATGTTCCTTAAATTAGTTTAAAAGCACAGAATCGGCCATTTACTTAAGCCGCCTTGGCCCAACCTACCTTGTATCTTATTGATGAATTATTCAAATAAGCGCCCGACATCCAGAAACATCGCCAATGCCATCAATGACACGAGCAATGCAATACCGATTTGTTGAAAGAAGATCTGCGCCCTTTCCGAAACGGGACGGCCTTTAATTCCTTCCAGGACAAAGAACAGCAAATGTCCGCCATCCAGCACCGGTATCGGCAATATATTCAATATGCCTAAACTGACGCTAATCAGCGCCATATATTTTAAAAAGGGCACCAGACCCATTGTGGCAGACTGCCCCGCATACTGAGCAATACTGATAGGACCACTTAAATTTTCCACAGAAGCTTTGCCAACTACCATCTTGGCTATCATTTTCAGGCTGGTAACGGAATAATCATAGGTGGTTTCGAATGCAACAGGTATCGCCGCCAGCGGCGACATGGAATATTCAACAGTCACAGACTTCATCAACTCTTCCGGTATATAAACTGACGCACCGACCTTACCCTCGGTGTTCTTGCCTACAGCCACACTTTTAGGGGTAATGATTACCGGTAACCGTGCGCCGTCACGCTCAATCTCCAGCTTTACTGTGACATTGGGATGGCTTTTTACATAAGCCACCCATTGCATCCAATCGCTTATGCCAGTACCGTCAGCGCTCAAAATCAGGTCGCCCTCTTTTAAGCCAGCGGCTGATGCCGCACTATCGGGAAGTACCTTGCCTATGACAGGCTGCAATTTTGGAGACCAGGGTTTGAAGCCTAACCGTTGATACAATACATCAGGATTTTGGATATCCTTATCGGTAAGCTGAAGCGTTTTGACATTTTGCTGACCATCAAGGCTTTTTACGTCAACCTTTATATCCTGCTCCCCATCAAGTGCTGAAGAGACTAATACGCTCATTGCCTGATTCCAGGTGGGTGTCTCCTTGTCTTCGATAGAGACAATCTCATCGCCTTCCAAAAAGCCTGCGGCTGCGGCTAATGTACCCTGCTCTACTGCACCGAGTATCGGCTTTATGCCCGTTTCGCCTATAACCAGCACACTCCAGAACAAAGCAACGGCGAGCACCAGGTTAAATAAGGGACCTGCTGCAACTATTGCCATCCTTGCCGGTAAAGATTGACGATTAAAAGCGTACGGCAAGTCTTCATCCTTGACTTTGCCTTCCCGCTCATCGACCATCTTGACATAGCCACCCAATGGAATTGCTGATATCGCATACTCTGTCGATTCCGGGTTTTTCTGGTATGACCATAAAATTTTGCCAAAACCGACCGAAAACCGAAGTACTTTTACTCCAGCTTTACGTGCGACCCAGAAGTGCCCGAATTCATGAAACGAAACCAGGACACTTATCGCAACTATGAAATAAAACAGCGTATGCAGCAAATCCATCAGTTAATAAGTTCTCCAATAATCTGTGTGGACATTAATCTGGCCTTTTGATCCGCATCTAGAATAATCTCCAGCGTATCGGCGGCATTGGCCTCGAACTTTTTCATGCAGCGTTCAATAATAACCGGAATATCGGTAAACCGAACATGTTCATTTAAAAATGCTTCCACTGCAATTTCATTGGCTGCATTTAAGACAGTCGGCATGATACCACCCGCAGCGATAGCTTCATACGCCAAACGCAGGCAGGGAAACCGTTCCAGGTTTGGCTCATGGAAATCCATGCGTCCGACATCAAAAATATTCAGTGGTTCAACGCCTGAATCAAAACGTTCCGGCCAAGCCATTGAATAAGCAATAGGTATACGCATATCAGGATTACCCATTTGCGCCAACACCGTTCCGTCCACATAATCGACCATCGAATGGATTACGCTTTGCGGATGAATAACCACTTGGATCTGACTTGGGGACATATCGAACAAAATACAAGCCTCTATCATCTCAAGACCTTTATTCATCATGGTGGCAGAATCCACGGAAATTTTCCTGCCCATGTCCCAGTTAGGGTGAGCCACCGCCTGATCCGGCGTTACATTGATCAATTGCTCAACCGGCGTTTCCCGAAAAGGACCGCCCGAAGCTGTCAATAAAATGCGCCTGGCTTGTTTTGCCTGCATACCGGTTTGATAACCGGCAGGCATGCACTGGAATATCGCATTATGCTCACTATCAATCGGCAGTAACTGCGCTCCCGATTCAGTAATGGCCTGCATAAAAATCGAACCCGACATTACCAAGGCTTCTTTATTAGCGAGCAGTATGGTTTTACCCGCCTTTGCCGCCGCCAAGCTCGGCAGCAAGCCTGCCGCGCCTACGATCGCGGCCATAACCGAATCTACGCTATCCAGCGTTGCGACATGTTCCAGCGCTTTAGCGCCGGCCAGCACTTTTATATCCGAAACCGGTGAGTTTTTAAGTTTCTCCGCAAAAATTTGAGCCTTATGCTCATCCACAACCACTACAACTTCAGGATGATGCTCAAGGCATTGTTCATAGAGAGCATCAATATTAGTATTGGCCGTTAATGCGATAACTTTATATTCACTGGAATGTCTGGCCACCACATCTAAAGTGCTGACGCCGATTGAGCCTGTCGCTCCAAGTATGCAAATGCCTTTCATGGGTGAATTAAATATATGCCGGCGTAAAAAAATGGAACAGCAGCAATCAAGCTGTCAATCCGGTCCAGAATACCGCCATGTCCCGGTAGTATTGATCCAGTGTCTTTAACGCCTTTTTGGCGTTTGACCACGCTGAAAAACAAGTCACCATAAATGGAAACCAGTACAGTTAATATGGACAACATCACAAAGTCCGACGCAACCATCCATGGAAAGCCATAAATCAAACTTAGAACGATTGCACAAACGCCACCCGCGATTAAAGCCCCGTACATACCTTGAACAGTCTTACCCGGGCTAATATCGGGTGCCAATTGGGTTTTACCGAATTTCTTTCCAGCAAAGTACGCGGTAATATCGGCGGCCCAAATTAAGATCAAGAAATATAAAGTTAACTGCGGATCATAAAAAGCTCTTAACCGGGTCGAAAACATCCACATTGCCAACAGGATAAACCAGCCGATCAACGCCTTGTATCGGGTTCTCATTTCCAATTGTAAAACGGCCTTAGGAGTATTTCTGATCAATATCATCAATAATATCCAGAATAATACCGGCGGTATAACCAACCACTCCAAAGCACCTGAATAACTCCTGATATCAGGCCAATCCAATACTTGAGCAGCCAGTTCCAGAAACTGCGTCCAAAAATGCAGCCACAACATCGGCAAAATCAGCCCTAATAAAAATAATCCGCGTTTAAACAACGAATTAATGCCTATTAGATTAGTCCACTCCCATGCTGCTAAAAGCGTAATGAACCCTATAAACAATGAAAAATACTCTATCGGCAGCTGGAAAACAGCAAGCACAACCAATGGAACTAGAATTAATGCGGTAATAATTCGCTGTAGTAACATTTTTATAATTATTAGATTAAGTGGAAGTAAGTGTTAGTTTTCATAAAAAACCAGCAGGTTATTTTAAGGTAATCGATTTATCAAGCAGTTGCTCTCCTGTATGACCAAAGCGTCTTTGCCGGCTCTTAAAACTGGCGATGGCATCTTCAAGTGAGTTCTGGTCGAAGTCCGGCCATAGCGTCGGGGTAAAATACAGTTCTGTATAAGCAAGTTGCCATAACAAAAAGTTACTAACGCGTTGCTCCCCGCCTGTTCTAATAAACAAGTCGGGTTCGGGCAGGTCTGCGGTTGACAAATATTGATTGATCAGTTGTTCATTAATATCCTGATCTTTCAATTCTCCGGCCGCTATTTTTTCCGTCACTGTACGGAACGCCTGACACATATCCCAGCGTCCTCCATAATTTGCCGCAATTACCAACGTTAAGGCGGTATTGTCTTTGGTTTGCGCCTCTCCTTCAGCCATTTTAGCCTGCAACTTGACGGAGAATGCCGTTCTGTCACCAATAAACCGGAGGCGGATATTATTACGATCAAGCTTGTTGATTTCTCTTTGCAGGGTTGCCATAAACAGCCCCATCAACAATGAGACCTCTTCTTCCGGGCGACGCCAGTTTTCACTGCTGAATGCGAATAAGGTCAAGACCTCAACCTCATGTTTAGCGCAGTACTCTACTATTTTTCGAACCGCTTTAACACCGGCCTGATGACCAATGGCGCGCGGCATAAATCTTTTCTGTGCCCAACGGCCATTACCATCCATGATAATGGCAATGTGCCGTGGATTCTTGTTTGTGCCCGTCAGAGCGCTTGCTGATTCCAAACTATTACAGTCATCCGTAGACATTGTTTAAATCCCAATTACATGGATAGCAAATCGGCTTCTTTTGCTTCCAGTAATTTCTCAACATCTTTTACATACTGATCAGTCAGTTTTTGAATCTTTTCTTCAGCAACACGCGCCTCATCTTCGGAAATCATTTTTTCCTTTTGAGCCTCTTTTATTGCGGAATTTGCATCGCGACGAATATTTCTGATCGCGACACGACCATTCTCCGCTTCATTCCTGACCACTTTAACCAGGGTACGGCGACGCTCTTCCGTTAGCGGCGGCAACGGGATGCGGATAGTCATGCCGTTGGTAGCAGGATTCAAACCCAGATCCGATTTCATAATAGCTTTTTCGATGGCCTGAACCATGCCTTTTTCCCAAGGGGTAATTGTCAATGTACGCGCGTCTTCGACGGCAATATTGGCAACTTGGGATAATGAAGACTCGGTACCGTAGTATGAAACGTTAATTTGATCCAATAAACTGGGGTGAGCCCTGCCCGTTCTTATTTTTGAGAATTCATGTTTTAAAGCTTCAATGCTTTTGCCCATGCGCGTTGAAGCATCCTTTTGAATATCACTAATCATTATCTGTTCCTCGTTCAATAAGCGATCCTATCTCCTCGCCCTTCATTAGTCTCATTACTGCGCCTTTCTCAAAAATATTCATCACTCGCATTGGCACATTATTATCCCGGCACAATACCAACGCAGTAGTATCCATTACATTCAAGCGCTGATCCAGCGCTTCATCATAAGACAAGCGCGGATAGAATTTAGCATTTTTATCTTTTTGAGGATCGGCGGAGTAAACGCCTTTGACTTTAGTGGCCTTAATCATCAGCTCGGCATTGATTTCAATCGCCCTAAGGCTTGCAGCCGAATCGGTGGTAAAAAAAGGGTTTCCGGTGCCCGCTGCAAAAATAACAACCCGGCCTTTTTCCAAATGCCTGACCGCCCTGCGGCGAATATAGTCTTCACAGACCTGGTTGATTTTCAGCGCGGACATCACTCTGACCTGCTGCCCGTGCGCCTCAAGCGCATCCTGCATAGCCAGAGCGTTTATTACCGTAGCCAGCATACCCATTTGGTCACTGGTTACTCTATCCAACCCTTCCGAAGCTTTTTCAGCTCCACGCAATATATTACCGCCGCCGATAACCAGGCCAATCTGAAGGCCGGCATCGCATAACTCTTTAATTTCAGTTGCAAGACGCTTAACAATATCTGCATCAATACTGCCACCTGTCTCACTCATTAAAGCTTCACCGCTTAACTTAAGCAAAATTCTCTGGCAAATCAATTTAGTCATTTTAATTTATCGGGGGGCTAGTATTTATGATTGATGCGTATTCCTCGGCAGTTAGCCGAGGAGTAGTGCGTTAGTTGCCTCTAACTTGTGCCATAACCTCTTCGGCAAAGTTTTCTTCTTTTTTCTCAATCCCTTCACCCACTTCCAGGCGAGCAAAACGAAGAACGCTGTTACCTTTTGAAGCAAGTAATTTGCCGACAGTAACCTTGTCATCTTTAATAAAAGGTTGGCCTAATAAGGTAACCTCTGCCAGAAATTTACTAATACGGCCTACCACCATTTTTTCAATGATGTCAGCAGGCTTTCCGCTTTCGGCAGCTTGAGCAGAGAAAATTTCCTTCTCTTTTTCAATAAGTTCCGCAGGAACTTCTGCATCAGAAACACAAGTCGGTTTACTTGCTGCTATATGCATGGCAATGTCTTTGCCTAATTCGTTATCCGGCTTAGCCAATTCAACAATCACGCCAATTTTTTTGCCGTGCAAGTAGCAAGCTGTGCCACCTGTTTCAGTATGGTATTTTTGGAATCGTCTGACGGTAATATTTTCGCCCAACTTGGAAATCAGGCCACGGCGCACTTCGTCCACAATCGTACCATCAGTCAATTTCATTGCCAGCAATTGTTCGTCTGTTTCAATATCTGAATTCAACAAAGCTGCTGTAACATTATTAACGAAATTCACAAAATCATCCGCTTTAGCAACAAAATCGGTTTCGCAGTTAATATCGACAATTGCTACAGTTTTTCCGTCATCACTAACTTTAGCGCCGACAATACCCTCGGCAGCAATGCGGCCTGATTTTTTATCTGCTTTGGCAAGGCCGGATTTGCGCATATTTTCAATAGCCAACTCCATGTCGCCATTTGCTTCAACTAATGCTTTTTTGCATTCCATCATGCCGGAACTAGTTCTTTCACGCAGTTCCTTAACCATTGCCGCACTTATGTTAATACTCATTCTGTGTTTTTCCTCATTATTCATCACTGTAAAAACGCCCCCGTGAGGAGGCGTTTTTTGCCTAACTTTAAGCACTCATTTCCCAGGCAGCGCCTGTGGAAATAAGACTTTACTTATTCTGCTGCTTCTTCAACAAAATCATCAGCTTTTGCTGACAATCCCAGATTTGCCGATTTAGCTTCCATTACGGCAGCTGAAACGCTTTCGCAATAAAGTTTAACTGCGCGAATTGAATCATCATTACCAGGAATAATGTAATCAATTTTTTCCGGTGAATTATTGGAATCTACAATACCAACAACCGGAATGCCTAATTTCTTAGCTTCGCTGATTGCATTCTTTTCATAGCCAACATCCAATATGAAAATTACATCAGGAATGCCTTTCATGTCCTTAATTCCACCCAGACTGCGCTCCAGCTTTTCAAGTTCACGCTCCATACCTAACGCTTCTTTTTTGCCGAAACGTTGATACAGCGTACCATCAGCTTTCATCGCCTCTAATTCTTTCAGGCGATTAATCGATTTCTTGATGGTTTTAAAATTTGTCAGCATGCCGCCTAACCAGCGATGATTAACATAAGGCATGCCACAGCGAGCGGCTTCTTCAGCAACCACTTTTCGTGCTGCTTTTTTGGTACCAACAAACAGGACAGTGCCTTTGTTGGCTGTCATCTGACCCAGATAATTCATTGCGTCGTTAAACATTGGAAGCGTTTTTTCCAAATCAATGATATGGATTTTGTTACGTGCGCCGAACAGGTACGAGGCCATTTTCGGGTTCCAATAACGAGTTTGATGTCCAAAGTGAACACCCGCTTCAAGCATTTGACGCATAGATACTGCTGCCATTAATTTCTCCTAAGATAAAAAATTCGAAACATTTATGTTCCGAGTTGGGTTACGCCTCCACCTATCCCGCTTGGAAACCAGTAACAACCATTTTCTAAAGATGGTCATACAAGCACCCTTCCAACCGTGACGATAGGCGTGAGTATTAGTTCGAAAACGAACTCCCCTTTATACCATAATTACTTTTTCACAACAAGTTGAACTCTGTTAAAATACCCCCATTACACAAGCGCATCGCATAAAAACACAAGGCTAAAACCTAGCATTTTGTACCTAATGCGATCTCACCCTATCTGCTTTATACCTGTTTTTTATGAGCATAATTATTAAGACCGAAAGTGAAATTGAAAAAATGCGGATTGCCGGAAGACTAGCGGCTGAAGTTTTAGAAATCATTGAGCCTCATGTTGTCCCTGGGGTTACTACAGACGAACTCAACCAGATTTGCCACGACTATATTGTTAACGTGCAAAAGGCCATACCCGCACCGCTTAATTACCACGGCTTTCCAAAATCAATTTGCACTTCTATTAACCATCAAATCTGCCACGGCATTCCCAGCGATAAAAAGCTTAAATCAGGGGATATTGTCAATATTGACATTACCGTCATTAAAGATGACTACCACGGCGACACCAGTAAAATGTTTTGTGTCGGCGACGTTAGTCCTCATGCAAAACGGCTGATTAAAGTAACCCAAGAAGCCATGTTTTTAGGCATCGATCAAGTGAAACCGGGCGCTACGCTAGGCGATATTGGCCATGCCATACAAAAGCACGCCGAGTCCAATCGTTACTCCGTAGTCCGGGAATTTTGCGGGCACGGTATCGGCAAAAAATTTCACGAAGAACCGCAAGTATTGCATTACGGTAAAGCCGGCGAAGGCGAGATTCTTGAAGCAGGCATGATATTAACCATTGAACCCATGATCAATCTTGGCAAAAGACACATGAAAGTACTAGGTGACGGCTGGACCGCAGTAACTAAAGATCGAAGCCTGTCTGCGCAATGGGAACACACCATCTTAGTAACACCCAACGGTTATGAAATCCTGACTTTACGCAACGAAGAAATGTGACCCCCTTGAACAAGACCATTAATGCCGCGATTTTTGCCGAAAAAGACAGCCTGCAACAATTTAAACAACTACTAAAACAGAACGACGCCGAACTTCGACAAAAATTCAACCCTCATAAATCGGTTTCTGACTTACTTAAAGAGAAATCCGACTTTGTTGATGACATATTAAGCTGCTGCTGGCGACATTTCCTCGGCGAACACGCAAAACAGCTCAGCTTGATTGCCGTCGGCGGCTATGGCAGAAGAGAGTTATTCCCCTATTCCGATATTGATATCGTCGTGCTACTGAATTCTGACGACACCTCCCCTTACCAGGAAGCATTATCGAACTTCTTCACCTTCCTCTGGGATATCGGTTTAAAACCGGGGCAAAGCGTGCGCACCATCGAGCAATGCATTGAAGCGGCTATCAGCGATCAAACAATCATAACCAGCCTTATGGAAAACCGGCTGATAACCGGCAACACCGCACTGCATGAAACACTCAACCAACAGATCGCCCCAAACAAAATCTGGCCGTCGGATCAATTTTTTGCCGCCAAAATGGACGAGCAGCGGCAGCGCTACGCTAAATTTCATGATACAGCCTACAATCTCGAACCCAACATCAAGGAAGGACCGGGCGGGTTACGCGACAGGCAAGTCATCGCCTGGGTATTCAAACGCCATTACAATTCATCAACCCTTAAAGAGCTGATTAAATACGGTTTCCTGCCCGAGTCCGAATACCTGGAACTGGTTGCCGCGCTTGAGGTGCTCTGGCGAATCCGCTATGCGCTACATCTTTTAACAAATCGGTGCGAGGACCGGCTGATTTTTGACTATCAACGCGACCTTGCCCGGCAATTCGGTTTCAGTACCGAGCACCAGGAATACAATCAGGACGTTGAGCAATTCATGCAGTTTTATTTTAAAACGGTACTTGGACTTGAACGCCTCAATGAAATGCTGCTGCAATTATTTAATGAACGCTTCGTTTCCGGAGAAGTTGCTTACAACTCAATTCCGCTTAATGATAAATTTGTCGTCATCAACGGTTACCTTGAAGCCATTGACGACACCCTTTTTGAACGACATCCACTTGCCCTACTGGAACTCTTTTTAATTCTGGAACAGAACTCATCGATCAAAGGCGTCAGAGCGATAACCATACGCTTGGTTCGCAAAAGCCTGCATTTAATCGATGATGCATTCCGCAAGAACAAGGACGCCAACCGTCTTTTTATAGAAACCTTTCGCCAACCACGAGGCATTACCGATCAATTACGGCGGATGAACCGCTACGGGGTTCTAGCCACCTATATCCCTTGCTTTGCCAATATTGTCGCGCGTATGCAATATGACCTGTTTCATATATACACGGTAGACGAACACACACTTTTCGTTATCCGCAACTTGCGTCGTTTTGCCTTAGAAAAACATTTTGATGAACTGCCTTTCTGCAATGACATTTTCCTGCTGATTTCAAAACCGGAAATCCTGTATCTTGCCGGCCTATTCCACGACATAGCCAAAGGTAGAAACGGTGATCATTCCGCTATTGGCGAAGAATTCGCCAGGGACTTCTGTGTTCAGCACGACCTTTCCCCGCACGACACCAATCTGATCTGCTGGCTGGTTCGCAACCACTTGGTGATGTCGATGACCGCACAACGAAAAGATATCGGCGATCCGGATGTTATTCACCAATTTGCCCAGACCGTGGGCAGCATCGAATACCTGAACCACCTATACCTGCTGACCGTAGCCGATATTCGCGCAACTAACCCCGAACTTTGGAACGCATGGAAAGACGCCCTGCTCAAAGAGCTTTATACAGTAACTTATAGCGCCTTGCACCGAGGCCTGCAAAATCCCGTGGCACTGACAGACCGCCTGCTTGAAAATAAAAAAGAAGCAAAAGAGGAATTGATTAAGCTAGGCATATCCGAACCGGTTATCCTCAAATCCTGGCAACATGCCAATGATGATTATTTCTTAAGATACTCGGCTGATGAAATAGCATGGCACACCATTGCCATTGCCTCATCCAGCGAAGACGACCTGCCTTTGGTCTTGCTGCGTCCACAGACCCAACGCGGCAGCGCGGAAGTTTTTGTTTATACAAAAAATGAAGAGGCTATATTTTCGCTGAGCACCGCCACTCTCGACCAGTTGGGACTGACTATTCTTGACGCCCGAATCATGACCACGACCGATGACTATGTTCTTAACAGCTTCCTGGTTCTCGAACAGTCAGGAAAACCCATTAATGAACTGTTTAGGGAGGTGCATATTTGTACCGTCCTTCGTAACAACCTGCTACTTCGCGAAGTCAAAAAGCACAAAAACATTCATCGCCAATCAAGGCAGGCCAAGCACTTTCCAATCCCTACCAGCATTCAATTTCATGCGGACCCCTTAAACAGACATACGATTATTGAACTTATCACTACGGACCATGCCGGACTTTTATCGAAAATAGGCCGCGCATTTGTACAAAAAGGCATTCATCTGCACAGCGCAAAAATAACCACCATAGGCAGCCGGGCGGAAGACATGTTTTATATTACAGACAACCAATCGCAACCGATTACGGATGCCGTCAAACAGGAACAAATACGCGAAGAAATTTTAAAAATGCTGGAGATAGGATAACCCCTCTCCTTCTTGCTGCATTGAATAGATACGGGGCCAGTAGAGATAAGCACTGTCCCTCGCAATCAAATTTATTGCTTATGTAGGGACGCCTGTCTTCTATCGGCAAACCGAACAAGCCATTCGCGGCTGCTGTTTTCAATATCCACATAACGCAAGCCAATTTTGCACAGATCATTGGACATGCGCCGCGAAAAAGCCACAAGACACCGCGCTACTATTTTTATTGATTGCCCATCCCCATCAGATAGTTCCACATCAACGACCACCGACACCGGCTTACCGTTTCGAACGTAACTTCCTCCCGGCGTAATCATATTTCGCTGCCTGATATCGCATTCGATACCCAGCCCATCGCTGGACACATCTACCGCAACCACCTTAAGGCCCGCACCGCCCTCGACAGTGACAACGACAGGAATCTGCACTGGAATCCTTTGGTAAAGCCTTCTTTCCATAACCTTAGATACCCGCTAACAAAATCACTTAAAAGTCCAAGTTTAAAAAATTAATTATTTCAATGCAACCGATGCGATTGAGTACTTGTTAAATACCAAAAGCATTGCAGCAAAAAGCACAAGTACCGAGATAACACTTTTTTAGTTAAATAATCGACTCGCCCCGCGCAAGCTTAGGCAAGTTACCTTCCAACCCCATGGCACTACGCATCACTTTATTTTTGGCAGGCAAAATCCGCTCAGCCAGCCCCAACCCCAAATTGCGTAAAAACTTGACCGGCAGCACCTGATTACTGAACACTCGATAAAAGACATCCATGACCGTCATCATTTTCAGATTTTCATTGCGTCGCATTTTTTCATAGCGATTCAGAACCGCCAAATCGCCGGGATCAAGACCTTGCTTGACGGCATCAATCAGCACCTCGGCTAATGCCGCCGCATCCAGCAAGCCAATATTAACGCCTTGCCCCGCCAACGGATTAATCATGTGCGCCGCATCACCAACCAAAGCGATGCCGGGCTTGACATAGCTTTGCGCGTGCTGCCGCTTCAGCGGAAAGCTCGCCGTGCCTAAAATAGCATTAACCTTACCCAGACAATCAGGAAAAGCAGCCATCAATTCATGCATTAAATCCATGTTGGGCAATGCTTTTAATCGATTTACTTCATCCGGCGAGTTATACCAGACGATAGACCCGTAATGACCGGTTAGCGGCAAAAAGGCCTGCGGACCACTAGGCACAAAACGCTGCCATGTTATATCCTGCTGCCCGTAATCCGTTTCAACATAAATCACCAGCGCATGCTGCTTATAATCCCAGCTGGTAACCCCTAAACCTACCGACTGCCTGACCCTGGATTGACCTCCATCTGCTGCAACCAACACCTTTGCGGTCAAAACTCTGCCATCATCCAACAACACTTCGGACGGCTTGTTTGCCGTATAGCTGATTTTGCTAATGGTGGCAGGACACATCAACTCGACATTGGCAAAGTTCTCCAAGCGCTCCAGTAGCGCTTGTTGAGTCACCCTGTTTTCAACGATAAAACCCAATTCAGGATAATTAATATCGTCACTACAAAACTCAGTATCCCCAGCCGTCTCCCAAACCCTCATCCTGCGAAACGGGCAAAGCCTTCGATTGACTACGCCGCTCCAGGCGCCCACAGCTTCAAGTATGTTTTTTGACGCAACACTGAGCGCGGAAACCCTCAAATCATGCGGCTGATCAGGCGAAAAAGCCTGCGGCGGCGCGCTTTCTATCACCGCCACCTTCAATGAACTCCCGCCGAGGCTACAAGCAACAGCCGCCCCAACCATGCCTCCACCTACAACAACCACATCAAAATTTTCTTTCATAATCAACCAATAATATGCTGTGAATTCCCGCAATAAATGTGTCGCCTTTAAAGAGCCGAACACACCTAAAAATATCGAAAAATATTCAACGAGAGCAATCCATCATTAAAACAAGGCGGAAAGATACCACATCTATTTAAAGATTAAGCAAAATACCTCTATTGTTCGTGCAACAAAAGACTGCGTGACAGAATTGCCTGTCATCCGTATAATTAACTGGTTTTGCCGTACCATAGCCTTTGATGCACCCATCAGAGCAGGTGCGCAACGAGGGTTGTTTAAGCCAGAGGATAACAACCCTTTTGTAATATTTTTTAGAGGTGACAATGAGTCAAAGCACGCTACCGCCCAGACAGGGTTTATATGATCCGCGCAATGAACACGATGCATGCGGCGTGGGTTTTATCGTTCATATAAAGGGTCAAAAAAGCCATGAAATCGTACGTCAAGGCTTGGAATTACTTAAAAACCTGACCCATCGTGGCGCGGTTGGTGCCGATATATATGCGGGCGATGGCGCAGGAATTTTGATTCAAATGCCCGATGCTTTCTTGCGTGCAGAATGCGACAAACTGAGCATCTCTCTACCCGAACAGGGAAATTATGCGGCAGGCATGGTGTTTTTACCACGCGATGCCGCCAACCGTGCAACTTGCGAAAACTTGTTGACCGAAATTATTGCTCGTGAAAAAGCCGTATTGCTAGGCTGGCGCGATGTGCCCGTCGATAATCACACTCTAGGCGAGTCGGTCAAGCTGGTTGAACCGTTTATACGCCAGATTTTTATTGGCCGCGGTGAAGATTGCAAAGACCAGGATGCTTTCGAGCGCAAGCTGTTTGTGATTCGCAAGCAAGTTGAAAACGCCGTCCGCGATTTAAAGCTGGATCATGGTCACGCCTTTTACATTCCGTCCTTATCGTCACGTACTATCGTTTACAAAGGTATGTTACTGGCCGACCAAGTCGGGGCATTTTATGCCGATTTAAGCGATGAACGCATGGTTAGCGCCTTGGCGCTGGTGCATCAGCGTTTTTCAACCAACACCTTCCCAACCTGGGATCTGGCGCATCCTTTCCGCCTGATTGCCCATAACGGCGAAATCAACACCTTGCGAGGCAATGTGAACGGCATGGCGGCGCGTCGTCATTCCATCGCATCCAAAGTGCTAGGCGACGACATGCATAAATTGTGGCCGTTGATCGATGAGGCGCAATCGGATTCTGCCTGTTTCGACAATGCTCTGGAATTATTGGTCGCTGGCGGTTATTCATTGGCTCACGCGATGATGTTGCTGATTCCTGAAGCCTGGGCCGGCAACGAGTTAATGGATGAAAAACTGCGTGCGTTTTATGAATACAACGCCGCCCTGATGGAACCTTGGGATGGCCCTGCGGCTATTGCCTTTACCGATGGCCGTCAAATTGGCGCAACCTTGGATCGCAACGGCCTGCGTCCTGCGCGCTATCTGGTTACTGATGACGATTTCGTCATCATGGCATCGGAAATGGGCGTATTGGAAGTTCCCCAGCACAAAATCATCAAAAAATGGCGCTTGCAGCCGGGCAAGATGCTGCTGATCGACACCGAACAAGGCCGCATTATTGATGATGCGGAATTAAAAGCCAATTTGTCTTCTTGCCATCCTTATTCCGAATGGCTGAGCAAAACCCAAATACTGTTATCCGAACTGCCCGCGGAAATTTCTGCAATGGCGCCGGATGCGCACACCCTCTTGGATAGGCAACAAGCATTCGGCTATACCCGTGAAGACATCGAGTTCATCCTGAAGCCAATTGCGTTAACCGGACAGGAACCGATCAGCTCTATGGGTATTGATACTGCGTTGGCGGTATTATCGGAACGTTCGCGCTTGCTGTACGATTATTTCAAGCAAGGCTTTGCCCAAGTCACCAACCCGGCTATCGACCCAATCCGTGAAGAATTGGTCATGTCGCTGGTTTCACTGATCGGCCCGCGCCCTAATTTATTGGGCCTGGATGAAGGCGGAACGCATATGCGCCTTGAAGTGGAACAGCCTATTTTGACTAACCAGGATTTGGAAAAGATCCGCCGCATCGAAACGCGCACCGGCGGCGTATTCAAAACCAAAACCCTGACGCTTTGCTATCCATCCGATATGGGAGCTAGCGGCATGGAAGCGGCGCTCGACAAATTGTGTCTCGCGGCAAAACAGGCCGTTGAAGAAGGCAACAATATTCTGGCACTGTCCGACCGTAACTTGGATGTTGCGCATATTGCCATCCCTGCCTTGCTCGCGACTTCCGCCGTGCACCATTACCTGACCCGCGAAGGTCTGCGCACCGAAGTCGGCCTGGTTGTTGAAACCGGTGAAGCGCGCGAAGTTCATCACTTTGCACTGCTGGCGGCTTATGGCGCAGAAGCGATCAATCCTTATCTGGCTTTCGATACGCTCTCAGGGCTATGCGAAAACATCGCTGACCTCAGCGAATACGAAGCGCATAAACGCTACATCAAAGCGATCTCCAAAGGCCTGCTTAAAGTCATGTCCAAAATGGGCATTTCGACCTATCAATCTTATTGCGGCGCGCAAATTTTTAATGCGCTCGGATTGTCTGAACCTTTCCTGGATCGTTATTTCACCGGTACAACCAGCACTATCGAAGGCGTCGGTTTAAAGGAAGTGAGCGAAGAAACCACTCGCCGCCATCGAATTGCTTTCGGCAATGCACCGTTATACCGCGAAGCTTTGGATATTGGCGGCGAATACGCTTACCGTTTGCGCGGTGAAGCGCACACCTGGACGCCTGCGACCATCAGCACGCTGCAACATGCAACGCGCAGCAACAGTTATGAAAAATACGCTGAGTTCTGCCGCCTGATTGATGAGCAAAACGAAGCTTTATTGACCTTGCGCGGCTTAATGTCATTCAAGGAAGACGCAACGCCTGTACCGTTGGATGAAGTGGAATCTGCCGCGGAGATCGTCAAGCGTTTTGCAACCGGCGCGATGTCGTTCGGTTCGATCTCTTATGAAGCGCATACTAATCTGGCGATTGCGATGAACCGCATCGGCGGAAAGTCCAATACCGGCGAAGGCGGCGAACTGCCAGAACGCTTCAAGACCCTGCCAAACGGCGACTCGATGCGTTCGGCGATTAAACAAGTCGCTTCCGGACGTTTCGGGGTAACCACTGAATATCTGGTCAATGCCGACGACATTCAGATCAAAGTCAGCCAGGGCGCGAAACCCGGCGAAGGCGGACAGCTGCCCGGCCATAAAGTCGACGCAGTTATCGCCAGAGTACGCCATTCAACACGAGGGGTAGGCTTGATTTCGCCGCCGCCGCACCATGACATTTATTCGATTGAAGATTTGGCGCAGCTGATCCATGATTTGAAAAACGTCAACCCCGAAGCACGAATCAGCGTCAAGCTGGTATCGGAAGTCGGCGTAGGCACGGTTGCGGCGGGCGTTTCCAAAGCTCATGCTGATCATGTGACCATTTCCGGCTATGACGGCGGCACCGGCGCCAGCCCGATGACTTCGATCAAACATGCCGGTTTGCCGTGGGAAATCGGCCTTGCCGAAACCCATCAAACGCTGGTGTTGAACAAACTGCGCGGACGCATCGCCGTCCAAGTTGACGGCGGTTTGCGTACAGGGCGCGACGTGGTCATCGGCGCATTGTTAGGCGCGGATGAATTCGGCTTTGCTACAGCACCACTGATCGTATCGGGCTGCTTAATGATGCGCAAATGCCATCTGAACACCTGCCCGGTCGGCGTTGCAACGCAAGACCCTGAGCTGCGCAAACGTTTTACCGGACAACCTGAGCATGTGGTCAATTATTTCTTCATGGTTGCGGAAGACGTTCGTCAGTGGATGGCAAAACTGGGCTTCCGCACCGTCAATGAAATGATCGGACGTTCGGACAAGCTTGACATGCAGCGCTCACTAAGCCACTGGAAGACGCAGGGACTGGACTACAGCCGGGTTTTCTATAAACCCGAAGTTGACGGCGCTACCGCTGTTTATAACACCGAACGCCAGGATCACGGCTTGGATCAGGCACTGGACCACACCTTGATTGCAGCCGCCCAACCCGCACTGCAAAACGGTCAGCCGGTAGTTATCGACACGCCGATTCGCAACATTAACCGCACTTTCGGTGCGATGCTGTCCGGTGAAGTAGCCAAACGTTATGGGCACAAAGGCTTGCCTGACGACACCATTGCGATTCGCGTCAAAGGTACCGCCGGTCAAAGTTTTGGCTCGTTTCTAGCGCAAGGCATCAGCATTGAGCTTGAAGGCGAAGGCAACGATTATGTCGGCAAGGGCATGAGCGGCGGACGTATCGCCATTTATCAACCTAAGGACTGCCCTGTTACCCCGGCTGAAAACATAATCGTCGGCAACACCGTGTTGTACGGTGCGATCAGCGGCGAATGTTATTTCAGCGGCGTTGCAGGCGAACGTTTTGCGGTGCGCAATTCTGGCGCTGTCGCGGTTGTCGAGGGCGTGGGCGACCATGGCTGTGAATACATGACCGGGGGCGTTGTGGTCGTGCTCGGACAAACCGGCCGTAACTTTGCGGCGGGCATGTCTGGCGGCGTGGCTTATGTACTCGATGAAGAAGGCGATTTCGAGAAGCGCTGCAATATGGCCATGGTGGATCTCGAACCGATCCCTGAAGAAGACGACATACTTGAGGCTATCGCCCACCAAGGCGGCGATTTGGAAACACATGGTCGCGTGCACATTATGTCCGATATGACCCGTAACGATGCTCAACGCTTAAAGCACTTTATTGAACAGCATAAGCGTTATACCAACAGCGCCAGGGCACAGCACATTTTGGATAATTGGCAGGATTATTTGCCGCGCTTTGTTAAAGTCATGCCGGTCGATTACCGCGAAGCGCTCAAACAAATCCAGGCAGAACAAGCTACCGCGACTGCATAGTCGTTGCGGCACTATTTAAGTAGAAGGTATTAAAAATGGGTAAACCAACCGGGTTTATGGAACTACCACGCACTGAGCGGCATTATGCCTCGCCGAGTGATCGTATCCAGCATTATCGCGAATTTACACTATCCCCCAGCGATGCCGAAGTGGCTGAGCAGGGTTCTAGATGCATGGATTGCGGCATCCCTTTCTGCCATCAAGGTTGTCCGGTCAACAACATTATTCCTGATTGGAATGACGGGGTTTATCGCGGAGATTGGCAGCAAGCGCTGGATATTTTACATAGCACCAACAATTTTCCTGAATTTACCGGGCGTATCTGTCCTGCGCCTTGCGAGGCCGCTTGCACGCTCAACTTGCAAGATCAGCCCGTAACCATTAAATCGATAGAGTGCGCCATTATCGATAAAGGCTGGGCAATGGGCTGGGTAAAACCGCAAATTCCGGAAAAACGCACTGGCAAGCGCGTTGCGGTAATAGGCTCAGGTCCCTCCGGCCTAGCCTGTGCTCAACAGTTGGCTCGCGCCGGGCATGAAGTCGTAGTCTATGAAAAAAATGACCGCATCGGCGGCTTATTGCGCTACGGCATTCCCGACTTCAAGATGGAAAAAACGCATATTGACCGTCGCATTGCGCAAATGCAGGCAGAAGGCGTCAGGTTCAGGCCCAACAGCCATATCGGCAAAGATATTCCTGCACAAAAATTAATGGCCGAATACGATGCCGTTGTATTGGCAGTCGGTTCTGAAAAACCAAGGGATCTGGAAGTTCCTGGACGTAATGAATATCAAGGCGTTTACTTTGCAATGGACTTTTTGCGCCAGCAAAACAAGCGCAATGCAGGCGATGTTATACCTGAAGAAGAAGCCATTATTGCGACAGACAAACGCGTTATTGTCATTGGTGGCGGCGATACCGGTTCCGATTGCATAGGCACATCGATTCGCCAAGGCGCAGCATCTGTGGTTCAGCTCGAAATTTTGCCGCAACCACCTGAAAAAGAAAACAAATTACTGACCTGGCCGCTATGGCCCAACAAGTTGCGCACCACGTCTTCACATGATGAAGGCATCAAGCAACGTTACTTCAGCGTCAACACCCAAAGCGTTACCGGCAAAGATGGAAAAATAACCCATCTGAACGCGGTGGAAGTGGAGTGGAAGCAAGAAGGTGGACAGTGGAAAATGAGCGAGAAAGCAGACAGTGGTTTCACCCTGGAAGCCGATATCGTATTTTTAGCGATGGGTTTTGTTCACCCGGTACACGAAGGCTTGTTAAAAGAGCTGGGTGTTGAACTGGACCGTAATAACGTCAAAGCCAACGATAAACAATATCGCACCTCGGTCGATAAAGTGTTCGCCGCAGGCGATGCGCGGCGTGGGCAATCGTTAGTGGTCTGGGCGATACGCGAAGGCAGGCAAGCCGCCAGAGCAGTGGATGAGTTTCTGATGGGGGCATCAGAACTGCCCCGTTAAGCCTATAATGCAAAAAAGCGCTGTAGTGGCAATCACCGCTACAGCGCCTTGGTTTTCCTTTTTGAACACCGCTTACATTGATAAACGGTGATCAGCTTCCCCTCTTTCACATCAAACTGTTTTTCATTTAAGACTTCCCATTTATGAAAGCCGCTGCGGCATAGCGTATTGCCTTTATGCAGCTGTGTCAGTTTGGGCCGTTTAAATTGAATTACGTCACCCATAATTTCCTTCCAGATTTAAGCAAGCCGTTGCAAAAATTTGTGGCATTTAACCGCTGCGTACGCATGACGTAACGTATAAAATCGCGAAAAAAAAATAGCCACAAAAGCTTCGTGTCGATAAAAAGCAACAGCTGCTAAGCTATATCACTTTTTAACGATTGTATTCCACGCGGCAAGCCAGGTTTGCGGTTGATATGTGTCGGCTTTCCTATCAAGAAACCCGGTCAAAGCCAGTCGCAGAGTATTATTAATAATGCCGAAGAAATGGGCGTAGCCCAGTTGGGCGTTAATATTACGGATTTCGCCTGTTTTAATACCGGCTTCAATAATCCGGATAATTTTTATAATCGCCCCGGTTTCATGTAGCGGCTTTGCTTCCGGCAAAAACTCGTTGATGTTCAAAATCAACAGAAAGCGCATTACATCCGGCGCTTCGTCTGTTAACTTGAACAGCAGATCGACTATGCCGCGCAATTGTTCGGATGGCTTTTCATTCTTGCGCTTTATGTCATCAATAGAGACGCTTAAGCTACCGAGAATATTGGCATATAATTGCGATGCAATCATTTGTTTGGTTTTGAAGTGCTGATAGATTGCGCCAGCAGTTTTTGCACCAACCGCATCTTTAATATCGATTAATGATGTATTGAAGTAACCTTTTTCTACAAAAAGCTTTAAGGCTGCCAGCAATATCTCATCTTGCACGTCAGATTTTATCTGAGTATTTTCTATTTCCTGATCCATGTTCTTCTTTCACAGCTAATTCAATGCGCTGTATTATTTGTATGTGAGTGAAAAAGTAAGAGGTCTACACATTATAGGCTCGCGAGTATAAACTTATTTTGCGTTCAAAACCGCCAGTGCAGCGCTTAAGTAACTTACCATCGACCATAATGTCAATATAGCCGCAATATATAACAAGCCATACCCGCAGTAATTTATGGGTATACCCAGTATATCTTCGCGATATAACAACATGCCAATCGCCAGCATTTGAGCCGTAGTCTTCCATTTACCTAATTGGGATACTTTAACCTTTGCCCTCTGACCGATCTCTGCCATCCATTCCCTAAGTGAGGCAATGGTAATTTCCCGACCAATGATGATCGCCGCTGGTATAGCCAAATAAGGACTGGCCTGCTGCTGAACAATCAGGACCAACACCATAGCCACCATCAGTTTATCCGCCACAGGATCTAAAAAAGCCCCGAAAGGCGTTTCTAAACTCATTTTCCTGGCAAGATAGCCGTCCAGCCAGTCAGTAATTCCCGCCGCTAAAAAAATCAGCATACAGGCAATATTGGAATATGCCCAGGGCAGATAAAAAACCACGATAATTAATGGAATTAACGCGATTCTTAACAGCGTAAGGTTTGTCGGTAAATTAAATTCAATTGTCATCTTGATGATGAAATAGTTCGTAAATCCGTTGTGCTAACTGACGGCTTATGCCATCCACACTGCAAAGTGCATCCACGCCAGCCTGTGAAATACCTTGCAGCCCCCCAAATTGTTTCAATAAAATCTGTCGGCGTTTAGGCCCCAATCCTGGAATAGCCTCCAAGGACGATTGTTTTTTAGCCTTTCCCCGTCGCTGCCTGTGCCCTGTTATTGCAAATCGATGCGCTTCATCGCGAATATGCTGAATCAACAATAAACCGCTAGCTCCAGGACTTATATCTAATGGCTGCTCTTGATCCACTAGTATAAGCTTTTCCATGCCGGGTTTTCTATCCGGACCTTTGGAAACGCCGACTATCATAACATTGTTTATGTCTAATTCCGCCAATGCCTTTTGCGCTTCATGCACCTGACCTTTACCGCCGTCTATGAGCAATATATCCGGCGCCGTATGTTCTCCCTGTTTTAACCTTTTAAAACGCCTGAATACCGCCTGATGAATGGCCGCATAATCATCGCCGGCGGTTATGCCTTCGATGTTAAACCGTCGATATGCCGATTTTACCGGACCTTCCCGGTCGAATACCACACAGGACGCAACCGTTTGATCGCCCTGGGTATGACTGATATCGAAACATTCAAGGCGTTTTGGCAACTCCTTACAGCCCAACTCTTCCTGCAAGCTGAGGAAACGGGCATAAATTCCCTGCTTGTCGGATAATTTGCTCAGCAGTGAATTTTCGGCATTGGTACAAGCCATTTCCAACCATTTTGAGCGCTCACCCCTGACATTGTGAGAGATAGCTACCGCATGTTTTGCCCGAGATGCCAGCACTTCCATTAGCAGATTAGCTTCTTCCGGCTGATGACTGACGATCAATTCATGAGGAATTTGCTTATCCAGATAATATTGCGGAATAAACGCCTGAATTATGGCCGCCGGATCATGCTCGTCGGTTATTTTCGGGAAAAACACTTTATTACCCAAATGCTGCCCATTGCGGATAAAAAATACCTGCACACAAGCCACTCCGGCTTTGGCTGCGCAGGCGATAATATCAACATCGCCCCGGTCGCCGAGCACAAATTGCTTTTCCAGCACCGAACGCAATTTTATAATCTGATCCCTGAAACCGGCGGCCTGCTCATATTCAAGGTTAGCCGACGCTTTCTCCATATTAACAATCAACTGGTCGATCAGCAGACCGCCCTTACCTTCCAGAAACAATATCGTGTTTTCAACATCCTTCGCATAGGCGGCTTTATCGATTAAACCAACGCACGGCGCGGTACAGCGTTCTATCTGGTGCTGAAGGCAAGGCCGCGAGCGGTTATTGTAGATGGAATCATCGCACTGCCTGACAAGAAAAATCCGTTGCAGCAGCTTAAGAGTTTCTTTAATCGCGCCGATGCCCGGATAAGGGCCGAAATATTTCCCCTTTCTCTTTTTGGCGCCACGGTGCAGCGTGATCTGCGGAAAATCATGATCAGTAGACAGGAAGATATAGGGATAGGACCGGTCGTCTCTTAAGCAAATGTTGTATTGGGGCTTATGACGCTTGATCAGCTGGCATTCCAGCAATAAAGCCTCGCCTTCAGTATGCGTCACCGTTACTTCAATGGCCGCGATCTTGGACACCATCCGGTGTTGCTTGGTTGATGCGCTTGGCTTTTTAAAATAGCTGGAAACGCGGTTTTTGAGGTTCTTGGCCTTGCCGATATAAATAATTTCGCCCTGCTCATTGAGCATCTTGTAAATGCCGGGGCGCGTAGTCAGGTTTTTTAAGAACGCTTTTATATCGAATCTGTTTTCTGGTAACTCGGGACTCACACTTTATCCTGATAGCATGCGGTTCAGCATGAAAAACTCATTAAGCGGGGATTAGTCCTTATCCAATTTGTAAATGGGCTTTGCTTCACACATTCTAAATCGTTTGTATATTTATTGAGTAAAAACCTTTCCTAATTCAAGCTTTTTAATAAATGTAAGGGATTGCTTACATTTGCCTATGCTAAATTCAAATTTATATTAATTTGGCATGAACAAACCTCCCTATCAACTTATTTTTCATTTAATTTACTGGAGACTACCTGAATGAAAGAAATAAAGATAACCCCTCTTACAGTACATCAATACGCAAAAATTTCTGATGATATTTATGATGAAACTGAACGGGTTGAACACGCGGGAATGCTTGCAGCCAAATGCAGCCAACATCCTGAATACGGAGACATTATTCTTATTTCATCTAATGTTGGCGATTGTTTAATGATTCACTATTCGTTATAAGCCTTGTTTAAACGACTTTTAACAGCAAGACCCGCCATCCGCTTTATGCGCCGAACCTTTGGTTTCCGAAACCGCTCCAAAACTCCGTTTTCTATCGTCATACCAACTCCAATAGTTAATACGCAACGGCTTAGAAAGCTTCATCACAAAGCCTAAAACTTCATGATGAATACTATCAAGTGATCGCTCCTCCGCAGCTACTGCCTTGTCCTGCCGTGCAACCATAGCAATGTTTCAGCGTAGCAATAGATTTGCCCATTAATTCGGGTATCTGGCTCAAGTGTATTTTTTGCCTGCCTCCCAAAGGCAGTTGTAGCATTTGATTAAAGTCGCAATCATAGACAAAACCTTGCCAATCAACGCTTAAGGTGTTTTTACACATAACCTTGTCCAGATTGGACGCATGAAAATTATCCTTGAGCAGTTGCAGATATTCATCAAACCGGCCGGTACTTAGCAAAACACTGCCGAATCGCCGCACGGGTAAATTAGCCATCGCAAATAAATGATTAAACACGATGCCATAATGCTCATGCAGATGTTGCTTGTAAGCGAGTTCCAAAGGCTGCTGTTCAGGCGGCAAGGCCGCGCCTTGCGGATTGAAAACCAGGTTTAATTCAAGGTTGGTATTGGCTTGACCATACCCCAATTCGTTCAATAACTGCAAGGCCTTGATGCTGGCATTAAACGTTCCCTTACCGCGTTGCTTATCGACATTTTCTTGTAGATAGCACGGCAGTGACGCGACGATTTCAACCTGGTGTTCCGCCAGAAAACCGCCCATATCCTCAAAGCCTTTTTCCAGCAAAATAACCAGATTGCAGCGATCGATAACCTTTAAGCCGCGATTGCGTGCCTGCATCACCAAATAGCGAAAATGCGGATTCATTTCCGGCGCGCCACCGGTCAAATCGAGCGTGTGAAGCCCATGCTTATCGATAAAACCCAAAGCCTGATCGATGGTGGCTTTGTCCATCAATTCGGTGCGCTTAGGCCCGGCATTGACATGACAATGGGCGCAACTCAGATTGCATAAATAACCGAGATTGGCTTGTAATATTTCCAGCTTATTGCGAGTAATAGCTGGAAAGTCGGAGTTCTGCAAAAAAGGTAGCGAATCGATCATATCAAAATCCTGTAAGAAATTTTCACCAGGAAGGTCGCCAAAATAAAATACCGCGTCTTCCTGGTGCATTTATACAAGCTGTTTAATGCCTTACATCAGACAATATCCGCCAGATTCCCCTTGGTTTCAAGCCACACTTTCCTGTCCTGCGAACGTTTTTTAGCCAACAGCAAGTCAAGCTGGCCATTGGTATCATCACCTTCGTCCACCGTTAACTGTACCAATCTGCGGGTGTCCGGATTCATCGTGGTTTCCCGAAGCTGGCTGGGATTCATTTCGCCCAGGCCTTTAAAACGCTGCACATTGATCTGGCCTTTAAGCTTTTCGGCAGCGATGCGATCCAGCACGCCTTGGCGCTCGGCTTCATCCAGCGCGTAAAACACCCGTTTACCAACGTCAATCCGATACAATGGCGGCATCGCGACATAGACATGGCCGGCTTCCACCAGCGATTTAAAATGCTGGTAAAACAACGCGCAGATCAAGGTGGCGATATGGTTGCCGTCAGAATCAGCATCGGCCAGGATGCAGATCTTGCCGTAACGCAGATTCTGCAAATCGGAAGAACCCGGCTCTATGCCCAGGGCTACGGCAATATCATGGACTTCCTGCGACGCCATCACCTGGTTGGACTCAACCTCCCAAGTATTCAAAATCTTACCGCGCAACGGCATAATTGCCTGAAAATCACGCTCCCGCGCCTGCTTGGCCGAGCCTCCGGCCGAGTCCCCTTCAACCAGGAACAATTCGGTCCGGGCTAGATCCTGCGCCGAACAGTCGGCCAGTTTGCCCGGCAAGGCAGGACCTGCGGTGATTTTTTTACGGATGATTTTTTTATTGGAACGCAGCCGCTTTTGCGCGCTGGAAATAATCACTTCGGCGATTTTCTCACCCTCGGCCGGGTTCTGGTTCAGCCATAAGCTAAAACTGTCTTTCGCCACGCCGGACACAAAAGTCACGCATTCACGGGAACTGAGCCGCTCCTTGGTTTGCCCTGAAAACTGCGGGTCTTCGAGCTTGACCGACAACACAAAATGGCAATTTTCCCAAACATCTTCCGGGGCGACTTTAACGCCGCGCGGCAGGATATTTCTAATGTCGCAAAATTCACGCATCGCTTCGGTCAGTCCAGCCCGCAGGCCGTTGACATGGGTTCCGCCTTGCGCAGTCGGCACCAGATTCACATAGCTTTCGGCCAGCACTTCCGCAGGATTTTCAATCGCCCAAACGATCCCCCATTCAACGGCTTCATGATTAGCGGACATATTGCCCATAAACGGCTGTTCCGGGCAATAATCAATATCACCTATACGGTCGAGCAAATACTCCTTGAGGCCGTCCTGATAACACCAGAAATACTCTTCGTCGGTTTGATCGATCTTCAGGGATATTTTCAAGCCCGGACATAAAACCGCCTTGGCTCGCAACACGTGCTTAAGCTTTAAAACCGACACCTTATTGGAATCAAAATATTTTTCGTTCGGCCAGAAATGTACGGTTGTTCCGGTATTATTCTTGCCGACAGTGCCGGTCTCAGTCAGCCCGGTCTGCTTTTCGCCATCAGCAAACTCCATTCGATAGACCTTGCCGTTCCTTTTAACTTCCACTTCCAGTTTTGCCGACAAGGCGTTAACGACCGAGACGCCCACGCCATGCAAGCCGCCGGAAAACTGGTAATTTTTATTGGAAAACTTTCCGCCCGCATGCAGCTGGGTCAAAATCACCTCGACACCGGGAATGCCTTGCTCGGGATGTATATCGACCGGCATCCCCCGACCGTTATCGCTGACCAGCACTGAACCGTCTTTATACAAGACCACGTCAATCGAGGTAGCATGGCCCGCCATCGCCTCGTCAACGCTGTTATCGACGACTTCCTGCACCAGATGGTTGGGCCTTGTCGTGTCCGTGTACATGCCGGGACGTTTCCGCACCGGCTCCAATCCGCTTAAAACTTCTATTGCCGCCGCGTTATATTCGCTACTCATACTTCCTAATCACTCACAATTCAATTTCATATATAATGCAGGACGCAAGGCAAAAGGCGAAAGGCACAAAATTTTTCGCCTTTTGCCTTTTGCCCTTCGCCTTGAACTTTACATCGTACCATTAAAATTTTTTTTATCTCATGCCGAAAAAGAAAACCTCGACTTTATTCGAAGATTCCCTCGCAGAACTTGAGCAACTGGTCGTCCAGCTCGAACAAGGCGACATCTCGCTGGAAGAATCGCTAAAGTCATTTGAACGCGGAGTCAACCTGACCCGTACTTGTCAAAAAGCCCTGCAAGAGGCCGAGCAAAAAGTTCAAATTCTAATTGAAAAAAACGGCACTCAAACCCTGGAGCCATTTACCGATGAGTAATGCGTTAAAAGACTATCTTGAATTCTGTCAAAACCGTGTAGAAAGAGCGCTGGACGCTCGTCTGCCCAGAGAAAACATACTGCCGCAAAAACTGCATGAAGCAATGCGCTACAGCACATTGGACGGCGGCAAACGTATGCGCCCTATGCTGACTTACTGCACCGGAAAGACGCTGGGCATAGCCCCTGAAGCATTGGATGGTCCCGCTTGCGCCGTTGAATTCATCCACGTTTACTCATTGATTCATGACGATCTTCCGGCAATGGACGACGACGATCTCAGACGCGGCAAAGCCACCTGCCATAAAGCGTTCGATGAAGCGACCGCTATTTTGACCGGCGATGCGCTGCAAGCTCTGGCTTTTGAAATTCTGGCCCATGATCCCAGCATTACTGCATCCCCCGAAAACCGCTTGAAGATGATCACCGTATTGAGCAAAGCCAGCGGCTCTCAAGGCATGGTCGGCGGCCAGGCCATCGACCTGCAATCCGTAGGCACCAGTCTGACGCTGCCTGAGCTGGAAAACATGCACATCCATAAAACCGGCGCCTTGATCCGTGCCAGCGTCAATATGGCCACTTTAGCGAAAGCCGATTTAGACCCTAATGTCGCCAAAAAACTGGACAACTACGCCAAGTGCATCGGCTTATCGTTCCAGGTTAAGGACGACATCCTCGACGAAGAAAGCGATACCGCAACCTTGGGCAAAACCCAGGGCAAAGACAAAGACAACAACAAGCCCACCTACCCTGCTTTATTAGGTCTGGCCGGCGCCAAGCAAAAAGCGCAGGAACTGCATGAGCAGGCGCTCGAAAACCTGAGTATTTTCGGCAGCGAAGCCGATTTGTTAAGGGATTTGTCGCTTTATATTATTCAGCGGGATCATTGATAGGGCCGCGCACTGGCTAGCGTAGACTGCGTTCCGCGTACCTTTTTGAAATTCTGATGGTGGAATGATTTGAAAATGGTACGCACAGCGCACCCACATGGCTTTGTATGAAGTTAGTCGGTGTAAAACCATTGCCCGAAATGGTTGGCTATTGATGAACAAACACCATATCATCATGAAAAATATGAATAGGTTCGTGTGAGATGCACCCTTTTTTTGATTTTAGTAGACACCTACTTTAGGTGTCTACTTTATGTTATGCAATTAATATCTATGCACGATTACGTCGTTTATCACAAAGCCGAAAAGATGGGCTACCCAGCCCTCGATATTCACAATTTAGCGATTTATACAAAGAAGCAGACCAATGGAACCAAAGGCAACCGCATCTGGCTTATTGCTGGCGAAGGAAGCCCCCGTAAATACTACTTACGGGCAACGTTCCTGATTGGCGCCGTCGAGCGATCAGATAAGCCTGAGTTTAAAAGTCGTGTGACGGGAACTGACGGACAGCTTCTCGACCCCATGCCATTACTGAATGGAGAAGCTTGGCTACCATCCTTCGTTAAAGAGCAGGGTCATTTTGCGTTTGGTTTTAATCGCATCAAGAACGAAAAGGCGGTTGAATCTCTCCGAAGAATACTTCTTGCCAACACTCTCCGTTGAACCGTTGAGAGATATGCAGTTTTCTAACCTTTGCTGGCCTAACGCTGTAAGGCGGATTCGCGCAGCAATCCGCCACGAACGGAGCCTTGAGCCTGATCCCCGCTCGGTTTTTTCCAAGCGAGGATTTTTTATGCGCGATTGTAATTGATATTGTGCGTTATTGGCGGTTTGCTGCGCGAAACCGCCCTACAAACTACGAACTATGTGTGTAATTGAACAGAGCGATAGGATGGGTAGAGCAACGCGACTTATAAAGCACGAAGTGAAACCCATCGTATAGACGACTGATTTTATGGGTTTCGGCTAGCGCCCTACCCATCCTACACGCTGAGAAAACTCAACTCTGTAAGGCAAATTCGCCGTTAGGCAATCCGCCAAACTGCGCTTGACTGTCATCCGCATTGTTGTGTTTATAGGTGCTTTTACGATTGTATTTGCTATTTTGCGTCTATATGCTGCGCAAGTTGGCTTGATGATATTAACCCAAGATCTTTCGCGTCAATATGGCGAGCTGCGATAAATGTAACTCCTATCGCACTTGGTTGAACCCAAAACATTAAATCAGTTTATGGGGCTACCTTATGGATACAAAGCTCATCCTTTTTTTCCTGTATTCGGTTGCGGTTATTTATTTAGTGAACTTTGCTTTCACCAACAAATCAACGCCAACCAACATCAAAGAAGTCTACATGTATTCAGGAACCCTCGCGATGATAGGAATCATCAGCGAGGTGGCGGTCAACAGCTTTTGCCGGGCCGTTTTCGATTCGCCGCTCTGGCTCTATCAGGTAATGCCCATCCATCAAGGCGACACCTCGGTGTTTGCGTTTTTCCAGTGGTCGCTGTACGGCTATCACCTTTATTTTGTACATAAAAAGCTTCAGTCTTTTAATCTGAACTATGAAGCCGCTATCTTTGCGCTGGTGCTGTCGATCGATGCGATGTCGCTGGAAATATTAACGAATATTTCGAGCAATTTTTTATTAGATACCTTCATTTTTTATTACCTCCCTGGCGATATCGGCCATTTGACCTCTATTTATGTAACTCCTGTTTATCTGCTGGGCGGCATCATACTGAACGAATTCTTTAGAAGATTTGAAAGAGACCCCCTATTTTTCGGCAACCTGGGTTTTTCTATTGCTTTTATTTTTGTGTTTTTATGACGCCGTAAGGGGTTTAATGAAACAACTGCTGAGTTGCAATAGCGGCACCAAACACAATGTCATGTAAACACAATACGTAATCGGCGCAATTTACGCTCAATGCCGGATGAGTTTAAGCTTGACTCCCTATTGAGGAGTGCAGCCATGACAATACAAAATAAAAATAAACTCGATTCGTCCTGGACAATATTTATTGAAACCTTAAGCGATGAATTTACTGCAAGAACAGGGTTCGGGGTATACGCCCATATCTCGCCAACGGATGTCAATCAGGCCTATCATCAATACCAACTCAGCAATGCGCCGATGCGGCTATTCGTCCGGGAATATGTTCGGTCCTATGTTTAGTCGGCAAGAATCACTTGCGTTCGGTAAATCTTGCCCAACGCAAACGATTGGCATTGGTAACTACAGTCACAGAAGACAATGCCATAGCCGCCCCGGCAATCATTGGGTTCAACAAAATACCGAATAGCGGATACAACAGGCCTGCCGCAACAGGGATACTGACCGTGTTATAGAAAAACGCCCCGATCAGGTTTTGTTTGATATTGACGACTGTCGCTTTAGATAGCTCAATGGCTTCCGGGACTTTTAGCAAAGAGCCTTGCAGAATAACCACGTCGGCGCTTTCAATCGCCACATCGGTTCCGGTGCCGATCGCAAAACCGACATCAGCCTGAGCCAGCGCAGGCGCATCGTTAATACCGTCGCCGACCATGCCGACCACTTCCCCCGCCTGTTGCAGCTCTTTAACTACCTCGGCTTTATCTTGCGGCAACACCTGCGCCCGGACTTCGGAAATACCCGCCTGTTCGGCAATGGCGTGAGCGGTTATTGCATTGTCCCCGGTCACCATGATGATGCGCACGCCCTGATTTTTTAACACTTGTACCGCTTGTGCCGAATCCTTTTTGATCGGGTCGGAAACAGCAATAATGCCGGCTATTTTGTTATCTACGGCCAGCAGCATCGGCGTTTGACCTGAAGCCGACAGTTGTTCCAACCGGTCGCTAAAGCGGGTGCAACTAACGCCTTGCCCATCCATCAGCGCCTTGTTGCCGAACAGCACGTGCCTGTCGTTAATTGTCGCCATCACCCCATGACCTGCGACGGCGGCAAATTGTTTAGCTTTTTCCAGCTTTATTTGCCTTTGTTCCGCTGCCGCCAAAATCGCCGCCGCCAACGGATGCTCCGAACCTGATTCGATACTGGCCGCCAATTGCAGCACCTGCTCTTCACTGATGTCGCCGATGGCTTCAACCGTCGATACAGTCGGTTTGCCTTCGGTGACCGTGCCGGTTTTATCGAGTATCAAGCAGGTGAGTTTCCCGGCCAATTGCAAGGCTTCGCCCTTACGAATCAAGATACCGGACTGTGCGGCTCTACCGACTGCGACCATCACGGAAATAGGCGTCGCCAGGCCCAAGGCGCAGGGGCAAGCAATAACCAGAACGGTCATCGAGGTGACAAAAGCATAGCCCAATGAAGGCTCGGGCCCGAAAGCGTACCAAATTATAAATGTCAGCACGGAAACCGCGACCACGGCCGGTACGAAAACGCTGGAAATCCTATCAGCCAAACGGGCGATTTCGGGTTTGCTGCTTTGCGCTTGCCGGACGCTTTTAATGATCTGCGCCAATGCGGTATCGCGGCCGATACGGGTTGCGGTAAATAAAAAGCTGCCAGCCTGGTTCATGGTGCCGGCAACCACTTCCGAACCTACGGTTTTCTCTACCGGCAGCGGTTCACCGGTCAGCATTGATTCATCAACTGTGGAATGGCCTTCCAGCAGCACACCATCAACGGCGATTTTTTCGCCGGGCCTGACTCTTAGTGTTTCGTCCAAACCGACCTGCTCGATAGCGATATCGATTTCCTCGCCATTCCTGATCACTCTCGCCGTCCTCGGCTGTAAACCGATCAGTTGTCTGATCGCGCTAGAGGTTTTGCCTCGAGCTAAAGTTTCCAGGCCGGAACCGAGATTAATGAAAGCCAGGATCATCACCGCGGCTTCAAAATAGGCATGTTTTGCCAGAGACGGCAAGGTTTCGTAATAATCGATGACAATGCAGGAATATATCCACGCCGAACCGGTGCCCAAAGCGATCAACGTATCCATGTTAGCCTGGCCCAGCATTAACGATTTATACGCGCCGCTGTAAAAATGCCAGCCTGAATAGATCATTATGCCTGCGGTAATCAGGGCGATTTCCGGCCACACCCATTGACCTGTCGACGAACCGATTTCCGGCAACCAGCCGAAATGTTCGGCGGCCATTAATATAGTGCCGAAGACAGCCGCCACAGCCGCTTTTTTCATCAGCTGCCGGTAGCGTTGCAATTCTTGTTCTTCCTGCTCTGCGGGATCTTCAAACCCCTCCATCACCGCCGCGTCATAACCGGCTGCCTTAACGGCCTGCGTTAACAATTCGGGGGCGGCGTGTCCTTTAACCAGCGCGGAATGATCGGCGAAGTTGACGCTAACTGAAGTGACTCCCTCCACCCCTGCCAAGGCGCTCTCAACAGCGCTGACGCAGCCCGCGCAACGCATGCCTAAAATGGATAACCGCAATTCGTCAGAACTCTTTGTATTCATACCGCCCCCTTATCCGTTACGGTGCTTCTACGGTAAAACCTGCACCGGCAATAGCATTAGTGATCACATCCAAGCTGGTTTTTTCGGCATCGAATTCAACGTTCACTTCATTGTTTTTGCTCGACGCATTAACCGACAACACACCCTCGATAGCTTCAAGTTTACTTGTTATATTGGTCTCACAACCGCCGCACTTCATGCCGGTAACGGTTAACGATACAGATTCAGTCATTTCAGTCTCCTTAATGTTGGTAACGCCGCTCTATTGCGACTTCTCTACAATCATGCCTTTATATCATACTCGACTGATGGCCGGTAATCATGGTATAAATCCCAGCATATATGGGGTTGCACTACGCTCTTGTGCCGTTCGGATAAACCCGACCCCAAGCGTTTAAAATTGATACTTTAAATAATTAGAATGGCAGACATTATAATTGGGCGGCAGCAGATTTTTGATCAAAAGCTGAATATTTACGCCTATGAACTTCTTTTTAGAGGCAATGACTTTGACCTAAATCATAAGGACGGCGCTACACAAGCCACTAATCAGGTCATTACCGATACCATTTTAGAGCTTGGACTCAATACCATAGTCGGCCCCAACAAGGCCTTCATTAACTTTACGACGCAGAATATCCTCGATAAAACTCCGTTACACCTTCCTAAAGACCGGATTGTTATTGAAGTACTCGAAAATGTTGAAATTGACTCGAGAGTCATCGCCAATTTACAAGAGTTGTCAAAACTGGGCTACATCATCGCCCTGGATGATTTTGTGTTTTCCGAGGAATGGACGCCCCTGGTGGAGTTAGCCGATATTATCAAGCTGGATATCCTGGAAATGGGCGAGTCTAAAACACGCGAGCTGATTAAACGGCTCAAGCCCTACAACGTGGCACTGCTCGCGGAAAAAGTGGAAACCTACTCCGAGTATCAATATCTCCTCGAACTGGGCTGCGATTATTTCCAGGGTTTCTTTTTCAACAAACCCAATATAGTTTCCGGCAAACGTGTCAGCGTTAATCAGGCGGCAGCCATTCAATTGTTGAACATAGCCAATAATCCGGATGTTGAATTTGAAGACCTGACCAAAATAATATCCCTGGACGTCGGGCTCAGCTATAAATTGCTGCACTATATCAATTCCGCGTTTTTCGCCCTACCCAATAAAATCTCATCCATTAGCCACGCCATTTCCTATCTGGGGCTAAAGGAAATAAAACGCTGGGTAAATATATTGACGCTGGCCTCCTTGTCCAACAAGCCGGAAGCGGTTATGCAAAACGCATTAATCCGCGGAAAAATGTGTGAGGAACTGGCTGGCCTGAGCAGCAACAAATCAGACAATTTTTTCCTGATCGGCATCTTATCCAACCTGGATAGCTTGCTGGATATGCCCTTGGATGAAGCACTCAGCCAGTTGCCTTTAACCGATGACATTGTTGCCGCAATATTGCACAAAGAAGGATTAGGCGGCGAAGCGCTTAAGTGCGTTATCAGTTATGAGCATTGGGATATTTCATCAATATCATTCAGGGATATTGATCAATCCATCATTGGCGATACTTATATTCACAGTATAAACTGGGCGAAAGACGTTATGGGAAATATAAAATAGCTATGCCGTTAAACACAATCACCAACCAAACTATCGCGCTTGCCGGCATTGCCCAGGCAGCGGCACTGGTTCAACAACTGGCAACAACCGGCAGTGCCGACCCAAAGGCTCTTGAAGCCAGCATTGCCAGTCTTTTTGTTAGCGACGAGCATGGCGTTGAAAATGTCTACGGTGGCTTATCAGGTCTAAAAATGGGACTTGAGCACCTTAACGATCAAATGACCGGCCTCAAAATAGCCAATCCGGAACAGGCGCGCTATGCCGCATCGCTGGTCTTCCTGGAGAATCAGCTTTCCAAGCAGCCGGATATGCTTAAAAGCATTTTCGCCGGAATTGAGCGCGCCCAGAAACAATCGGAGCACTTCGACCTGCTGCATGAGAATGTACTGGCAAACCTTGGCGACATCTATCACACCACTATCAGCACCTTGCAACCGAGAATCATGGTCAATGGCGAGCAGGAATATTTATCCAGGCCCGACATCGTCAATAAAATACGCGCCTGTCTGCTAGCCGGGATGCGTTCGGCCATTCTGTGGAAACGATGCGGCGGCACCCGTTGGAAGTTCCTGTTTTACCGAAAAAAAATCCAGGCTGAGTTACAAGTCCTGCTGAAACGCGTTTAGCGGCCTGAATGACTACCCTCATTGAAGCCGATCATCTAACCCGCTATTACGGCAGCCATTGTGCCGTTAACGATGTCAGTTTTACCTTGGCCAAAGGCGAAGTGCTTGGTTTCCTGGGGTCCAACGGCGCGGGCAAAACTACCACCATGCAAATGCTGTGCGGCAATCTGGCGCCCAGCGCCGGGCAAATCACCATCAACGGTTATGATTTGCTCGATCAACCCAAAGCCGCCAAACTGAGCCTGGGCTATTTGCCTGATACGCCGCCGCTATACAAAGAATTAACCGTGCAGGAATTCCTGCTTTATTGCGCCGGGCTGCACGGCATCGTCAAAAGTTCCGTCACGGCCGCTATCAAACGAGCTCAAGAGCGTTGCGGTTTAATCGAAGTCAGCGACCGCTTGATCGCCAACCTGTCCAAAGGCTTTCAGCAGCGCGTCGGCATTGCCCAGGCCATCTTGCATAACCCTGAGGTTATCGTGCTTGACGAGCCGACGGTCGGTCTTGATCCCATTCAAATCCGGGAAATCCGCGACTTAATTCGGGAGTTGGGACAGGATCACGGCGTCATCCTGTCCACCCATATCCTGACTGAAGTGCAGGAGTCTTGCACCCACGTGCAAATCATTGACCAAGGCCGGCTAATCCTGAACGAAACCATAGCCGGGCTTAACCGGCAAATGGATACCGGCACGCTGCAAGTCGTCACCCGCTTGGCACCCGATATTGACGGTCTATTGACCATCCCCGGCGTCAGCTCTATCGAAAGCATTACTGCAAACCGGATCATCATCCATCACAGCGTAACCGCCAACCCGGCCGAACAAATTGCCGCACAGATTATCGCCGCAGGGTCGGGACTACAGGAACTGACGCCGGTGAAAAGATCGATGGAAGACATTTTTATCAGCTTAACCAAAGAGCATCGCGAACTATGAGCCTGATTTGTAACTTAAACGGACTAATATTCACCACGAAGACACGAAGGACACGAAGTTTTCATTTCTTCGCGTTCTCGGCAACCGCTCCTGCGTCGCCTAAAGCGCCTACTGTTGGTGCTCTACCTCCTGCATCCATGCAGTCGTTCGTGTCTTCGTGGTAAAAAGCTTTTTATAGATTACCTATTTATCATTACCATGATTTTAACCATTGCTTCCCGAGAATTCAGAACCCTGTTTTTATCGCCGATGGCCTGGACGATATTGGCTATCCTGCAATTCATCCTGGCGTTCTTGTTTTTAACCCAGGTTGAGGCGTTCACGGAACTTCAGCCCAAACTGGCTACCATCGAAGGCGCACCCGGCTTGACCGATATTATCGTGCCGCCATTATTCGGCAATGCCGGCATTATCCTGTTGCTGGTCACGCCGTTATTAACCATGCGCCTGATCTGCGAAGAACGCCGCAACAAAACCTTGGCTTTGCTGCTGTCCGCGCCGGTTTCCAATATCGACATTATTCTCGGCAAGTATTTGGGCATACTCGGATTGATGCTGCTGATCATTGGGTTGATTACCCTGATGCCGTTGTCCTTGCTATCCGGCGCCGAGCTGGATTTAGGCAAATTATTCGCCAATATCCTGGGCTTATTGCTGCTGGTGACTGCCTTTGCCGCCATCGGCCTGTTCATGTCCTGTATCGCAGGCCATCCGACCGTTGCCGCGATGGGCACTTTCGGCGCTTTACTGCTGCTATGGATTCTGGACTGGTCGGTCGGCATGAACGACCACCGTAGCGAACTGTTTGAATACCTGTCGATCCTCAGGCATTTTCAGAATATCCAAAGCGGCCTGATCAGTACGGTCGATGTCAGTTATTTTGTATTGTTTACTGCCACCTTCATCGCACTCAGCATTCGCAGACTGGATAACGACCGCTTGCAAAAATGAAAATATCGCCGCATAAACATCAGCAAATCCGCTTAAAAAACTGGGGCATCACGCTGGCATTGTTGTGCCTGATTAGCGCTCTGGCCTGGCTAAGCTCACGCTATAGCGTAGAAACCGACATAACCCGGAACAACAGCAACAGCCTATCCCAGGCCTCGCAAAAACTGTTGGAATCTCTGCCCGGTAAGATAGAGCTTAGCGCTTACATAAAAAAAGAACCGGCGCTAAGAAGCCAGATTGCACAATTGGTCGACCGTTATAAGCTCCACAAGGCCGACCTGATCCTGACCTTTATCGACCCCGATTCGCAGCCGGAAAAAGTTCGTGAATTGAATATTGACGCGACAGGCGCCTTTATTGTCGAATATCAAGGCCGCACCGAAAAACTGAACTTTATCGACGAATCATCGCTGACCAATGCGCTGTTGCAGCTGGCAAACGCCGAAGAACGCTGGGTCACTTTCCTGACCGGCCATGGCGAGCGTGCTCCGGACGGCATTGCCAACTTTGACTTGGGCCAATTCGGCAAGGAATTGGATCGACGTAAAATCAAGGCCCAAGCCCTCAATCTGTCGACCATGCCGGATATTCCAGGCAACTCCGCATTACTGGTACTGAGCGCCCCCGCTGTGCCGTTGCTTGCCGGTGAAATTGAGCTGATCAAACGCTATATCCAACAAGGCGGCAACCTGCTGCTGTTAACCGATCCGGGCAACCGCCATTTGGACGCCTTGCTCCAAACCTTAGGCTTACGCCAGTTGCCGGGAACCCTGGTAGACAGCAGTTCCAAGCTATACGGCATCAACGATCCCAGCTTCGTGCTCACCAGCAACAATCCGCCCCATCCGATCACCCAAGGCTTCCAGACCATCAGCCTCTATCCGGTTGCCGCCGCGTTGGAAATCGGTGAAGAAACGGATTTCAAAGCCGTGGAATTACTTAAAAGCGCAACACAGTCATGGACGGAAACCGGCCCTATCGCCGGCAAAATTCTTTTTGACGCCGACGGCAACGAAAAACAAGGCCCGCTCACCTTTGCCTATGCCCTAACCCGAGACCTGGATAAGCAGAAACAGCAACGCATCGTCGTTGTCGGTGACGGCGACTTTTTATCCAACGCCTATCTCGGCAATGTCGGCAATCTGGATATCGGCTTAAGGATGACCAACTGGCTGATTCACGACGACCGGTTCATCAACGTCCCTGCCAAAATCGCTACCGATAAAAGCCTGCAATTGACCCAGACCAGCGTCGCCGTGATCGGCTTCGGTTTTTTAGTGATCATACCGTTACTGTTAATGGGTACCGGCTTTTATATCTGGCGCAAACGCAAACAGCGTTAAACCAGGCATTGGCTTACTGCAAGGCAATACCGGGTTAGCGCTGTAGGTACGCCCATTAATTTCAACAACGACTTGCCGCTTGAACAGTGAATTTTTAAGTCAATCAAAGCGCCTGAATTGATTGACGAATCCTCTGGCAGGACCGACTTGCAACTGCTAATCTAGCTTTTTCTATCTGACATTGGAGAACACGATGATTAGCGCTCCGGAGGTTGCTCCTGATCATGTACGCGAACGACTGCTCAAAGCGGCCCTCGACAATTTTCTATCCGACGACTACCACAAAGTCACGACCCGACTGATCGCAGACAAGGCCGGTACCAATATCTCGATGATCCGTTACTATTTTGGCAACAAGGAAGGGTTATACGAGGAGATGATCCGCAACACCATGAACCCGTTACTTAAGGTGTTGGACGGACAAATGCTGGATTCCGTGGATGGGTTTAAAGACTTCTTCAATCTGTATTACGAGACCATGTCCAAGCAGCCTGAATTCCCCAAGCTGATCTTGAAAGTTCTGGCGCTTAACCAAGGGCCGGGGCGGCGCTTTATCCAACAGTTATTGGAGCGAGGGCGCGCACACGGAGCCAAGAAGGTGGAGGATATGAAGTCTGCCGGGCAAGTCGCTCCTTCGTTAGACCCGGACATTGTCAGGATGGCATTTGTCAGCCTGGCGATGACGCCGATGCTGCTGAAAGGCATTTTTGAGGAGCAGATGGGGCGAACCATGGATGCGGCCTTCCTCGAAAAACTGGCTGCGTTCAACGGCCACCTGTTTTCCGTGGGCTTGGTGCCGACCACGACGGAATCGTAGGATATTTCAATGTCATTACAAAAAAATTCAGGTCCAGTTCGGCGCTTTGCAAGGCTGATGAAAATAGCCGCTTGGCTGCAGAACATTCCCAACAAGGTTACGCCGCCGCCCTTTCGGCTCATCCAGATCGGTTCAGCGTTTTGGCAATCACGTGTGCTTCATGTCGCCGTACGCCTGGACATTGCATCTGTTCTGGGAGATGAGCGCCTCACAGTTGACGTCATTGCGGCACGCGTCTTTGCGCATCCAGATGCTGTCTATCGTCTGCTGCGCATGCTGGCGGCCATGGAGATATTTGAAGAAGTGTCGCCGCGAGTCTTCAAAAACAATGCGCTTTCCAGCTATTTGCGGGAAGACAACCCGAAGAATGTCCGGGCGATGATCTTGATGCACAATTCTCTTGAGATGAGCCAGCCTTGGTATGAGCAGCTGGAACAGGGAGTGCGTAGCGGGAGGGTGCCATTCCAGCTCACTCATGGCCAGGAGCTTTATGCCTACATGGACAGTCATGCCGAATTCGATTCGCTGTTTGCCAGTGCGATGGACAGCGTGGAAGCGCTGACGGGCGACAGTTTTGCTACCGACTTTGACTGGGGACGATTTGACCGAATCATCGATGTGGGAGGCTCGAAAGGAAGTAAATCGGTAGCCATATTAAAGCGGCATCCGAATCTCACGTCTTTAGTATTCGACCGGAATCAGGTTATTCAAACAGCGGCAACCTACTGGACCGGAAAAGAATCGCCTGCCCTTCTTTCCAGATTAAGCTATCAGGCCGGGGACTTACTTGAGTCGGCTCCCATAGCTGGAAACGACAAAGACATTTATTTGCTGAGCGCCGTACTGCATGGCATGGATGACGAAAGCTGCGTTAAAGTGCTGCGGAATCTGGTCGCGGCATCTGCCGGTACCGGTGCACGCATTGCGCTGATGGAATTGGTCGTTCCGGAAGTGAAGGCCGATTTTTCCAGTGCCGCTTTCGATATGCAGATGTTCATGGCTACTCGAGGCAGGGAAAGAACGTTTCCTGAATGGCAGAGCCTTTTTGATCAATCGGGGTTAGCGCTTGAGCAGGAAATAGGCCTGCAATCAATCGGGAAGATACTGGTACTGAAGGCGAAGAGCTAAGACTTGCAATGGGCTCACCTAAAGATCGGCATTGCGGGCATTTGGAGCTCGTGAATGCCGGAAACGCCATGCCCGATAAGGCTTCTTTTAATAAAAAACAGCCCAGTTAATATCATGAAAATCTATCAACTCTACCGGCAGCAACAGCTCAATCTCACTATCGAGGAAGCCTGGGAATTCTTTTCATCGCCTTATAACCTGAATGACATTACTCCGGTATTTTTCCATGTAAAAATTCTGTCTAAAGTTCCGAAAAAGATTTATGCCGGTTTAATGGTTAATTATCAAATGAAAGCCGTGTTTGGCATTCCGATGGCGTGGTTATCAGAAGTTAGCCACTGTGATGAACCCAAGCGTTTTGTTTATGAACAGCGTATTGGGCCATTCAAGTTCTGGAGCCATGAAGTGTGCTTAACTGAAATAGACAACGGAATCGTGCTGGAGGACATCATGTTCTACGCCATGCCCTTGGGCTGGCTGGGACAGTTCATTAACTCAGTCCTTATCGCAAGTAAACTTGAACGCATATTTGATACCCGCCGCGACTACCTGCAAAACAAATGGGGTAATAATGCTCAATTGGGGTAGATGCAGACTAATAAAGATAATCGCTGCCGATACCCATGTCCCCCGCACTATCCGGCTTTAAATTTAGACAGCTAAAACAGTTTGCTCATCCGGTAATTTAAGCATTTTTTTAGTATTTTTTGAGCTGGGACTTATTGGAAAGCATGGCTCTTTTCTAGATAATCCAAAGGCAACCCATTAGAAAGTTGAACTCAAGGCTTCGAAGACCACGTATTAATAAATAACTCCTGATAGCGATTTCGGTGATCGAATTATTCGTAACCGCTATCCTCTCTGATAGGGATTATTGATATGCCTAATACCAAGTCAATTTCGACCTCTCTAAAAGCAATTCTCCGCTGGGTCGGTATAACTCTCCTGGCTTTAACTCTTGCTGGTTTTGCCGCCCTGTTCCTTATGCCCGGCGATTGGCTGCGCAATATCATTAACAAGACCGGAAGTGCCGCGCTGGGCCGCGAGTTCGCGATCGAAGGCGCTATCGATATTGATTGGGACTGGACGACGCCACAAGTATCTATCGGTAAGGTGCGGATTGCGAATCTTCCCGAGAGCAAGAATCCTAATATGGTCGCAATCGATGAGATCGATTTTCAAATCAAAATTTGGAAACTGCTAAAGGCGGAACTGAATTTACCCAAACTCAATTTCACCAAGCCCAAAATTGTCCTGGAGGAGTTTTCCAAGACTAAAAAAAACTGGGATTTTCCAACCGGGGATAAATCGCCCGATGACCGCGGCGATTTCCCCGTCATCGGCTTGCTAACAGTGGATGAAGGCAAGTTAACCTACCGGGATCATCCTAAAAAGCTGGCCGTCAAGCTGGATATCGATACGGCTCAAGGCAGCGAACTGGAGTCTAAAAAGGATATGTACAAACTATCCGGACAAGGCATTCTGCAAGACCAGCCGTTCAGCCTTCAGGCTACAGGTGGATCGATCTCCACGTTGCGCGACACAGAGAACCCCTATCCGCTTACCTTTAATCTTAAAATGGGCAGTACCCGCATCGACATGGAAGGCACTATCTCTGACCCGGCGCAAATGTCAGGCATGAATGCGCAGCTTAATTTACAAGGCAACAATCTCGCCGACCTGTTCCATCTAACGCAGATACCGCTGCCGCCAACGCCGCCCTATAAATTAAGCGGCCGTTTGCAAAAGCAGGATGAGACCTGGAAATTTCAAAAGTTCAAAGGACAGGTCGGAGATAGCGATCTGTCCGGCGACTTATCTTACGATACTAAACGTGAACCCGGTTTTGTAAAAGCCAATCTGGTCTCGCAGCTCCTTCAGATGGACGATCTTGCCGGTTTCATCGGCGCTACGCCTTCGGAGGGAACCTTATCCCCGGAACAAAAAGCCCAGGCGGAACGTGAAAAAGCCAGTCCTCATTTATTGCCGGATGTTCCTATCGACTTAACCCGACTGCGCGCCACCGATATGGAAGCGCGCTTTAAGGGCAAAAAAATCACCGGGACAAGATTCCCGTTCAACGATCTCGACATAGGCTTTAATCTGCGAAAAGGCGTATTGCGACTGGAACCGTTTAATTTCGGGATTGCCGATGGAACCATCAGCGGCAGTCTTGTACTGGACGGGCAGAAAGATGTTCCGCAAGTTCAATCGGATCTATTGATCAAGCGTTTAAGCCTGAAACAGTTCTTCACCGATCCAAAATTTGAATCTTTGGCAGCCGGGCATTTCGGGGGGCAATTTAAAATAAAAGGCAACGGCCGTTCCCTCGCCGAAGTTTTGGCAACAAGCAATGGCCGTATTAGCTTGTTGATGTCGGGCGGCAAAATCAGTTTACTTGTTGTAGAAGCGGCGGGGCTTGATCTCGGTGAAGCGACTCCCCTGCTGTTAGGCAAAGACAAATCCACCGATATCCGCTGTGCAATCGGTGATTTTAAGGTGGATGATGGATTGTTGACCTCGGAGATTTTTGTGTTCGACACAACGGATTCGAATATAGAAGGGGATGCACGCATTAATCTAAAAGACGAAACTATAGATGCCGAAGTAGAGAGCCATCCAAAAGACTTTAGTATCGGCAGCGCCCGTACTCCTATTACAGTTACCGGCCGCTTGAAGCAGCCGGACATCGGGCTCGATCCTAAACAACTGGCAGCACGCACCGCCGGCGCTGTAGTGCTGGGAGCTTTTCTTAGCCCAGTGGCCGCGATTATCCCGTTTATCGAGCTGGGCCTAGGCGAGGACAGCGATTGCAAAGGATTAATTGAACAAGCCCGCAGCCGTTCAGGGACTCATCCAACGGCTACCGAACCGAAAGAACAAAAAGAAGGTCAACAAAAAACCGATCCTTCCGATACGACAGACGCTAAAAAACCATAACCACAATGCCAGAACGAATCTGTTGAAAAACAGCCTTAGCCGGTCGACTTTGCCTGCGCCGAAGCCAGCGTTTTGCGCAATTCTGTTTCGCATTGCTCAAGTTGCACGACGGCTTCTCTGCGCATCTTCTTACCCTGGTCAGCGATCTGTAGACTTTCCTCGATCGTCGCGATCAACGCATCATTGGCTTTTTTGACCGTTTCGATATCGAACACGCCCCGCTCCAGCTGTCTGCGGGTCTCGGCATTGGCCTGCTTCAGACTTTCAGCGTTCGCGGCCAGCAGCTCATTGGTCAGGTCGGTCGCGGCCTTGACCGTTTCCGCCGCCTGTGACGAGCGGTAGATGGTTACTGCCGTCGCCAGTTGCTGGCGCCACAGCGGAACGGTGTTGACGATGGTCGAATTGATCTTGTTGACCAGCCCTTTATCGTTTTCCTGCACCAGCCGAATAGTCGGCAGACTTTGCATCGATACCTGCCGGGTCAGGCGCAGGTCGTGCACGCGCCGCTCCAGATCATCGCGAGCGGCGCGCAGGTCACGCAGGTTTTGCGCGGCGATGACCTCATTGGTCGTGCCGACCTGCCTCTCCTGCTCGGGAATGATGACTTCATCGAGCTGGCGCAGCTTTTCCTCACCGGCGGCGATGTAATCTTCCAGCATATGGAAGTAATCCAGGTTGGCCTGATAAAGACGGTCTAATGATGTAATGTCGGTCAGTAGGCTGGTCTTGTGCCGCTCCAGCTTGTCGGTGATCATATCAATCTGTTTGCGCACTTCTTCATATTGTTGTAAAAACTTGACCACCGGTTTGGCCTTGCCCATCAAGCGGTCGAAAAAGCCCTGCTGTTTGTTCGGATCGAGATTATCGACCTCGAAACCGCGTATCGTCGCCACCATTTCATTCAGGTCATCGCCGGCCGGCCCGATTTCCTTATTTTTAACCCCATCCAGCATGCGGTCCGAAATCGTGGTCAACTGTTCCTGCGCCTTGCTGCCGAAGAAAATGACTGACTGGGTATTGCTGACGTCAATTTCATTTAGCAATTTCTGGACAAGTTGCTTCCTCTCCGCCGACACCTCGGCAAGCGGGGGCATTTCAGCTTTGACGCCGGGAACGATTTCTTTGGTCCCTGAATTATCGGCCGTGCCGGTCATTGTTTGCCTCGTCGAGGATGTTGGCTGTTCACTCATGTTTAAAACCTCTGTTGTGTAAGGGCGTCAAAGAATGCCTTCCCGTTTGAGCTGCGTATTTAAAACTTCAATTTTTACATCCAGGTCAAAAACATCTTCTTCCAGTAGTTTTTGACGCTGCTCCTGAAATACTGTCTCGATCGTATCCAGCACATTGCGGAAATTCTGTTCCAGCTCCCCGGAATGGGTTTGCTGGTGGGATTTGGCGTAGCCTTGCGTCACTTGCAGGACGCCGTCCAGATAGACATTAAGAAACTTGCGTGCACGCCGGTAATCGCGCGGATCGGCGGCAATGTCCGCAAGGATATTGTCGGCCGCTTCGCAAATGCGTTCGAGACGCTTATTTAACTCGGCGTTCCGGATCCGTTCGTTAGCCCGCTCGATATTGCGGATAGTGCGCGCTGAATTCTCAAGGGCTTGCCGGATCTCATCTCCGGAATAGCCATAGGCAGCGCTTATTCTCTTTTCATCGCGGGGATCGAAGCCGTAACTGAAATACATGCCCAGAAAGGCCCCGCCGGCAAACGTCAACGCCACCGGCAGCGAATGTCCCGCACCCAGCCAGGCGATCATTCCGGTTGCCAGCGCGGTGATGATGGCGGCTATCGTTTTTAACGGCTTCGGGCGGCCGGCAATCCGGCTTCGGCCGTAAACGTACTCGGCTTGCAGCCCTTTGCGTAAACACCAGCCAGCCACCATATACAGTGCAAAACCGGCGGCGTTAACCAGAACATCCAGCACATGGCCTTTTCCCAAGGCGATAAACGTCGCCGGAATCAGCGCAATCGGCAGGAAATACAGCAGCAAGCCTCGCGGGGAATAGGGTTGCAGGGTATCCGAGACGGACTGTTTAAGTTTCTCTAATTGGTCCATTATTCTGCCTGCGAGCGGTTAGTTGAAAAAGTTGCAGCAGAATAGGCGGAACTGGGTGGCTCTGCCTTAACCAATGATTGACAGGTTGCAAGACCAATCGTTGCAACCAATATGATAAAACCGAGCACGTTGCGTAATAGTCCTGGCATTGTTTTTAACTCCCCATCAGCATTAATTGAGTCTTCAGTATCCATCACTGCATTTCGACCCAGTTAAACAACCTGAGCTTGGCTTGTGCGGATCTGATTTTAAATTCTAAACGTTGCTTCTATCAACTTCACGTCCCTATTATTGGGGCACCTTTTGAAAATTAAAGCCTTGGCTGATTTAGCCATTAGCGGTGGGTCGATTTCAAGTTGATGACAATGGGCTACCGCCGTATTTCCCGCTCTGAAACATTGTCAGCTCCCATTGCTGGGCTAATTCATCGTGCCGTAGTATGTAAATATCGTTTCCGTCTCCACGCACTTTAAAATACCGGTGTTCGGGAGCTAACCATCGATCGATTACCTGTTCAATTTCAACAGCTTTATTACCCATGAAGAAGCGTCTCGGTGTTTCTTCGCCCTGATAACTGGAATAGCATTCCACACGAATTGTTAACGCTTCCGTATTCATATCATTTTTAACCTATCTACCGGGTTGTTTAAGATTCGGCTTCACGCAGTGTCACAAATTCTTCAGCGGCAGTTGGGTGCACGCCGATTGTAGAGTCAAAGATCGCCTTGGTCGCACCGGCTCGAATGGCAACCGCCATGCCTTGAATAATTTCCGGGGCATCCGACCCTACCATGTGCATGCCGACAACCCGATCAGTATTGCGAACCACGATCATCTTCACCAAGCTTTTTTCATCGATACCGGAGAGGGTGTTTTTCATCGGTGTGAAACGGGTTTTATAAACGTCGATGTCCGGATATTTTTCGCGCGCCTGTGCTTCGGTCAGGCCTACAGTACCGATATTAGGCTGGCAAAAAACAGCCGTGGGAATCATGTCGTAATCTACCGAGCCCGATTGATCACCGTATAATTTATTCACCAAAGCCATGCCCTCGGCCAAGGCTACCGGCGTCAGGTTGACCCGGTTAGTCACATCGCCTAATGCATAAATTGACGGCACATTGGTTTGATAGTCCGCATTGACTTTGATGGCGCCTTCACTGTCCAGCTCAACGCCAAGCGCCTCCAGACCGAATCCGGTTGAATTCGGCGTTCTGCCCGTGGCATACATCACCCTATCGGTATTGACTTTACTGCCGTCGATAAGCCGCGCCGCAAAGCAATCGGCTTTGCTTTCGATGGCTTCAATATCGGTATTAAGCAGGACATTAACGCCTTTTCTGGTCATTTCATGGACCATAAAATCACGTATATCCTCGTCAAAACCGCGAAGCAGTTTGTGCCCGCGATGACAAAGCGTGATATTTACCCCAAAGCCATGAAGAATGCTGGCAAATTCCACCGCAATATAGCCGCCGCCGACGATGACGATACTTTTAGGCAGTTGCGTGAGGAAAAACATTTCATTCGAGGTGAGAACATGCTGTTTACCGGGTATATCCGGGACAGACGGCCAGCCCCCGGTGGCAATAACGATGCGTTCGGCGCTGTATTTCTGCTTATCGACAACAACGGTATGAGCGTCAAGCAAATGCGCCCTGCCCGTGATGATTTCGGCGCCCGACTGTTGCAGCTGGTTGCCGTAGACAGCTTGCAGCCGCCCTATTTCCTGATTTTTATTCTGGATCAAACTGGGCCAACTGAAAGTTGATTTGCCAACCGTCCAACCATAACCTGATGCCGCCTGAAAGTGGTCTTTGAATTGGGAGGCATAGACTAATAGCTTTTTAGGCACACATCCCACATTGACGCAGGTGCCGCCTAAATACCGCTCTTCGGCAATGGCTACCTTGATACCATAACCCGACGCCATACGCGCCGTGCGTATTCCTCCCGAACCTGCACCAATTACAAACAAGTCGTAGTTATATTGAGTCATAAAACTCCTGGTTTGTAACTAAATCCGGCAATGCGTTTTATTTGTTGTGTTGTAAGTAATCCAGCATGGTATCAACATCGCTTACAGTAAATGGATCATCGGGGCAATTATCAACCTGGCCCGGCTCGCTGAATATTTTGATAATCTTTTTATCATCGATAAGCATTGAATAACGCCAGGAGCGGGAGCCAAAACCCAGGTTTTCTTTTTTTACCAGCATATTCAATGCGCGGGTAAAATCGCCATTTCCGTCGGGCAGCATTTTTACATGCTTGATGCCCAGATGTTTGGCCCATTGGTACATGACAAAGGCATCATTAACGCTGACGCAATAAACTTCATCAATTCCCAGGTCAATGAGTTGTTGATACTTGGCATCGTATCCAGGCAAATGCTGGCTTGAACAGGTAGGGGTGAAGGCGCCCGGAAGAGAAAAGACCACAACTTTTTTTCCCTTAAAAATATCATCGGTGCTGACATCCTGCCAGCGAAACGGATTGTCGCCGCCGACACTTTCATCGCGGACACGTGTTTTAAAAACCACATCAGGTACTGTTGAAAGCATGTTTAAGCTCCTGGATATTTAGTTTGCAGGATCGAAATAGAGAACCCCAACTCCATAAATCAGCCGAGTTTTTAATTTGGCTTATGTAATTCAAATTTTATGACCGGCCATCTATTCTCAAGACAACTTAAGGCAAACGCGCAGATGCTCTCACTGTCGTGGATGGGGATTTAGCTGCCGCAGTACGAACTCCATCACTGAGTACCTGCTAAACCTCTGTTGGCATTCATAGCACAGGACAAGCCTCGGCTTTTCGGGGTACCTGGGTTCCGGCAATCCCTGCCGGAACGACGGCTTATTGTTAACTTAATGTGCTGCTAAGGCTGGAGATTTAGGCCGCCGCATCATAAAGCCGATCCAAAGTGCGTATATGCGATTGTTGAGCGGGCAGCAACTTTGTTTCTATCAATGAGCGCACATCTGCCGGCAGATCGGGATCTTGCAGCGCTTCTTCATAATCATCTGCGCCGGTTTTTTCGCCTTGCTGCAAAGCCATCAATGCGGCTTTTTGACCCAACAAATTTGCGCCGCCCTGGACTATCTCCGACCAAGTACCCCAGACTCCTGAATCCTCAGTGGGCGTTCCTCCCAATTGAACGGCCCGTTCCTGTAAGCTGGAAACAGCTTCTTTATGGTCTTCATAGATAGGCTGTAAATAGTCTGCTGAGCCGAGCGAGGCATCTTCCCGAAACTTATCCAATACCTGTTGATAAGTTTCTTTGGCTGCCAATTCATCCTTCAGCAGTTTGTCGATTGTGTCAATGTTATGCATGATAAAACTCCTCTCGAATTATTTCTTAATTACAAGTAATAGCGCCATCAAACTCAATGTTTAACCGACTCTTCCTCAGTCGAAGAGATATCTTCCGCATGAGCCCGCTCGAAGATTTTTTTCGCCTTGTCACGTTCGTCACTGTTATCGGTATGAACGGAAATCAAGGTGTTGCCTCCCCTGATTTTTTCTTCATAACGCTTGGCCTCATATTCAGGAATTCCAAGCCCGATCAAGCCTCCAGATAAACTTCCGGTGGCGGCGCCTACTGCCGCACCGCTCAATGCTCCCATAATTGGGCCTGCCGCGATCAGCGGACCCACCCCTGGAATAGCCAGAGAACCTATTCCGGCCAGCCATCCGAGCACAGCGCCAGTGCCTAAACCTACTGTTCCACCGATAGCGGCGCCTTCCGGCATCTTGGTGTGCTTTTCATGGGCAAAATCCCTGGTAGTGGATTTGTCCGGAAACAACACCGATACGTCATTATTGGAAAAACCGGCTGCCTTCAGCTCAGAAACAATGGTTTCTGCCTGATCGACACTTTGAGCGATACCAAAAACTGCTTTAGTCATGACGTTCTCCCAGGCCTTATGGCGCTTTAACTTCAAGTTGATTAACTACCCGCATTACGCCAGGCGTCTGTGTGGCGATTTGTTGCAGTCTCATGCTTTCGGCTTGGCTTTCAACAGGTCCGCGCAAGGTTACTACCCCGTTACGGGTAATGATTTTTGCATTGTGTGCATTGACCGACAGCGAATCATCATCGGTCACGACTTTACGTATGTCAGCCGTGACTTTGATGTCACTTTCGGTTTCTTTTTGATCTTCCGGAGTTAAAGTAGTGTCGTCCTTATCCCGAACATTCCGTTTGGTATTTTCCGCCGACGTGCCGGCAGCCAAATAGATGGCATCATTTTGTACGGCTTGGACACTGCTGGCCATCAATACTCCGCCCGTTAAAGTGAACATAACTAATAATATTCGTGTACACATAGCGATCTCCTTAAAAGTTAAGTGTTCTTTTCAATGTAATTAAGTGGCGCTTAGCCTGCTTTATCCTTGAATCAATGAATGCTGATTCACTTTATCTGACGATGGTATCGGTAATGAGCGTGCAATTAATCCGCTGTTGCCCTATAAAATCTGTTATCGCAGGCGACGACTAGGCTGACGGTCTAGCGGTTTTAACAAACGGCTTCAAGGAAAAACCAGCCCATTGACTTTGGCTTACATTCAAACATGCAGTTTAAAGCCATGCCGATGCAAGTTAATAAGTACTATATTGGGAAAGCTTGTTAGAGTCGGTGCGGTGTCGCACACATGATGAACTGTTTCATCTGCCTCCAGGCTTAAAGCCCGGCTGAAGTGCTCAAATGATACAGAGGCCTTCCAAAAGATAGCCAACAACAGGATATGATTCAGAAGAGATACGCCGAATCAGGCGCTTAGCGTTAACGGCTGCTTAATAATTGCCGAGCCCGATTATCCGCGCCTGACGGGAGTTTACCCGGGTTAACGTTAATCCAGGCTTCTATGTCTTTCCATGTGGTAGGAGCTTGCAAATCGCGCAGCAGCATGTGGTAACCGTGTTGGTAAATCGCTACGGTTGTCGCTGTCGAATTGGTCTCAAGAAACCGCTGCAAGAACGCGTAAGTCGGCTCCTTGGGAATAATTTCATCTTTTTCGCCGTACAGCATCAGGGTATTCCCGCGTAGCAATGCCGCGCTGCTAAATGCCGCATCCATCAAGTCGGTTAACCCGTACACCGTTTCCACACGGGTTGACTTGATAACCAACGGATCGCGGCCCAGTGCGCGGAGCATGTCGGTATTATCCGATGCCACCACGTGTACGCCCTCCCCTGTCAAAGTCAGCCAGGGCAAGCTGTGCGCCAACGTCCAAAGCAAGCTGGTTTGATACCAGGGCATGGTTGACCGGGCCCATAACGCAGGAGCGGCAAGGATAATGCCGGCAACTTCCGGCATATCGCTACGGCTCATGGCGGTAATGACTACCGCACCGCCCATGCTTTCTCCGAGCAAATAAACCGGGCGTTTCGGGTAGCGCTGTTTGACCAGCCGCACCAAAGCCTGCAAATCTTTGCTATAGGTCTCTGCTCCGGCCCATAACCCGCGCTTTGGCGCCAAGCCGAAACCGCGTTGATCATAAGCGAAACAGGCAATGCCCTGTTTGCTGAAATAGGCTCCCGGCATATCGAAAAAACGGCTGTAGTCGTTAAACCCATGCAGCGCGATAATGACCGCACGCGGTTCGGTTTTCGGCAACCAATGACGCAATGGCAGACTTGCCCCGTCTTCAGTGAGGAAAATGTTCTCGCCAAGTTGAGCCGCACTGTTTTTTACGCCAAGCGGATAAGTCATCGGCATACAACCGCTTAGGGTAATGGGCAGCAAAAGAGCAGCAATCAGAGTGGATCGGAGTTTCATACGGTTAAGTCGAATCTGTGCGAAGAGTTGTCATTATATACTCGGCTTTCAGCAAATTCCGGGGGAATTGTCTGAGGCTATTCAAGCTCGGGTAAAGGCTTTATCATATACATAATAACAGCGCAAAATCTTAAAGCTGCCCCCCACCATTCATAATCCCAGTACCTTGGCAAGACGACCCCATTATTCCAGCCGCAAAAAGCTTTCCTCATTATCCATCAAGGCAATACTGCGGAAAACCATGCTTTATTTGCTGGTTACCTTTCTGGCTTCATCAATCGGCCTGTGCGTATTGTTACGTTGGTTGCCTGCGCCTACGTCGGCGTTTATGGTGTATCGGCATTTTGAAGACTTAAAGGACGACGGCGCGTTCAGGACGATTAAATATAGCTGGACCGGCGCAAAAAAAATATCGCCTTACGCCGCTTCGGCCGTTATCGCAGCTGAAGACCAGCGATTTTTCCAACACTCAGGGTTTGATTTACATTCCATTCAATCGTCTATCGACACCTATATGGATGGCGGACGGCTTAGGGGCGCGAGTACCATTTCCCAGCAAGTCGCTAAAAATTTATTTTTAACGCCGTCAAAAAGTTTTATCCGCAAGGGACTGGAGGTCTGGTTCACGGTATTGATCGAGATGTTATGGAGTAAAGAGCGGATACTGGTGGTTTACTTGAATATTGCTGAATTCGGCGACCATCTGTTTGGCATAGAAGCCGCCAGCCAACACTATTTTGGCATCCATGCCAATCAAATCAGCCGATCTCAAGCGGCATTATTGGCCGCAACCTTGCCTAACCCAATCCTGCTGCGAGCAGCTCAGCCGTCGAGCTATTTACTTAAGCGGCAACACTGGATACTCCGGCAAATGCAAAATCAGTGAGGCTTTTTAATGCCTGTGTCTGGTATAATTTAAGATTAATATAAGAATTGTTCGATACAAGCTTCCAACCCCACCAAAACTAAGTAGATAGAGATAATCCATGAGCATGCAAAAATCCTTCATCAACACTCGTTTATTAGTGAGTAGCCTGGTTCTATCAAGCGTGATTGCGGGTTGTGCCACCACCCCAAAATCTGACGACAAGGATGACTGGGAAGGTTGGAATCGCGGCACTCAAGAATTTAATGACGATGTGGACAAGGCTGTTTTAAAGCCCATAGCAAAAGGCTACTTGGCAATAACCCCGCAATTCGTTAATGACGGCATAACCAATTTCTTCAGCAACATGAATGACATCGGGGTAACCGTCAATGATTTGTTGCAACTTAAAATGACCCAAGGCGGTATGGATGCCAGCCGCTTTCTGATTAACACCACTGTTGGCGTTGCCGGCTTTATCGATGTGGCAAAAATGATTGATCTGCCCAAGCATAATGAAGACTTCGGCCAGACCCTAGGCTTCTGGGGCGTGCCATCGGGCAATTATCTGGTATTGCCGTTTTTTGGAGCCAGCTCACCCAGAGAAGCCGTGGGAGCCATTGGCGATGCTTTATTAAACCCGCTCACCTATACTTTTGCAGTTGCCGGTGGCGGAGCTGCTATCAGTGCGGTCAATGCGGGAGCCAAAGCGGTTGATGTCACCGATACCCGCGCCGACTTGATACCAACCGAAAAGATCGTTGATGAAGCCTCCGTCGACCGCTATTCCTTTATAAAAAATGCGTATCAACAACGCCGCGAGTATCTGGTTCATGACGGCAATGTCCCTGAAGAAGATGAACTTCAATTGGAAGATGAGGCTACGACAGAGGGCACGGATGCTGTGAAAGCAAACACCGCTGCACCGACAAATGTCAGCACTCGTCCCGGCGCAGCCCCTGTTACTGATAATTCCAAACACTTCCTGAACTTATCAGCGCCCGATAAGAAATAAACCTGACAACGGGCGGCCGACTCATCCGGCCGCCCTACATTCTAAAATGAAATTTTCGATATTCATCCTATTGCTGGGCATTTTTTCCGAATGCTTTTCATCCCCTGTCGACAACAACTGGGCGATAATCAAACAATCCGCACAAATCGGCGACAGCGCCCAAAGCATTGGTTCTTATACCGCCGGTTGTTTAAGCGGTGCAGCACAGCTACCTCAAAACGGCACAGGCTACCAATTGATGCGCCCTAGCCGTGGACGGTCTTATGGTCATCCGGACTTGATTCGCTTTATCGAGAGCATAGGCCATACTGCCCATTCACGGCACTGGGGCGTTTTGTTGATTGGTGATTTGGGTCAAGCGCGTGGCGGGCCGACCCCAAGCGGCCACCGCAGTCATCAAACCGGGCTCGACGTCGATATTTGGTACCTGCTTTCACAGCAGGCCGCAACCCGGAGCCTGGCGTTTAATGAGCGTGAGCACTGGAGTTCGCCTTCGGTTCTGGTCGCCAAATCGGATGCCATTGATGATCGCCAGTGGTCGACGGCTCATGAAAAAATCCTTGAGACCGTGGCACGCAGACCCGAAGTAGACCGAATCTTCGTCAATCCCAGCGTCAAGCGCCTATTGTGCACACGTAAATCTGCTCACGACTGGCTAAGAAAAGTGCGGCCGTGGTGGGGGCATGATGATCACTTTCATGTACGGCTCAAATGCCCGCTGAACAACAAAGACTGTACTGGACAGGAGCCGCTTCCTGAAAGCGATGGTTGCGACGCCTCGCTGGCATGGTGGTTTTCAGAAGAAGCTAAAAAGCCGGTTCCCGCAGCAAAAAAACCGGGGCCGCTCGCACTGCCTGCGTTATGCGATGCGGTTTTAAACAAATAGCGTTTGACTAATCAATCTAAATCAAGCCTTTCTCATCCCGGGTCGGAACGATAAAACCAAGCCCGTCATCCGTTGCAATAAACTCGGACAACTCCAAGCGCAATTTATCCAATGCCTCATCAAGCGTTTCCTGCTTTACCTGATGAAACGAAGGCAACATGGTCGATGCATTATGGTATTTTAAAATATCCAGCAATATCCTGGCTTGTTCAATGGTGTATCTGTGATTCACAACTTCTCCATGGTACTTACTAATCTGTTTCATTTTTCACACAAGCTTAGGCAGTTCTAACAGCTTCGCCAATTATTTTGCCTTCGGTTTTTTATAGATAAAAATATTATAACGTGAGATACCCCGACTAAAAACCCACTTTGCTTACCGCTTCAATAGGTTTTCATCAATCCATCCAGCGTCAATCCGCAACTGGGCGCAAACGTCTGCATAAAAAAGGCAACTTCCGGTTGTTCCGATGCGCCGATAATTAGAGCCAATTGCTCGGCAGCGGTTTCAAACTCTGAATTACCGGCTTTTAGTTCAGCCTGGCATTTGAGATAGGCCGATATTTTATCTGCGGCCTTAATAATCTGCACATGCTCCGGCGGCATTTTATCGTGATGAATCAGCGCCTGAAAATCAGCCTGCAACTCTGCCGGCAATAGAGCCAGCAATTCTTTCTCCGCCTGCCTTTCGATCTGCTTGTAGGCCGCACTGATTTCTTCGGAGTGGTATTTGATGGGCGTCGGCAAATCGCCGGTAATGACTTCGGTAACATCATGATACAAGGCCGCCGCCGCAACGGCGTTGGCATCGACATTTCCCTGGTAATAACGGTTTTTAATCAAAGCCAGCGTGTGCGCAATAACCGACACCTCCCAACTGTGCTCCATGACATTTTCAGCATGCGCATTGCGCTTTAGCCCCCAGCGCTTAATCCATCTTAATCGTGATAAATAGGCGTAAAAGCTGCTTGATATGGGTGTTTCTTTCATAGGCTTGATATTTAATGCTTGATGGCAAAGTTAATAGTTTGATAAATCTGCATTTTGCGGCTGCAATCTGGTATCTTGTGTGTCTATTTTACGCGTTACACATAACACTACTAAATTTAAATATATCATGCTTATCCAGTGGTACCCCGGCCATATGCACAAGGCCAGCAAAGAGGTCAAAGAAATCCTGCCCCAGGTTGACCTGATCATCGAAATCCTGGACGCGCGCATCCCGTTCAGCAGCCAAAACCCGATGCTTGCTGACTTGCGCGGCGACAAGCCCTGCATCAAAGTACTCAGCAAGAGCGACCTTGCCGATCCTGATGTTACGCAGCAATGGCAAACCTATCTGGAGCGGGAGCAAGGCGTAAAAACCCTGGCGCTGACCACCGAACATCCAGAAAAAATGCGCCAGCTGCCCGACCTGTGCCATAAAATGCTGCCCAATAAAGCCAGCAGCGACAAACCTATCCACACGCTGATCATGGGTATACCCAATGTCGGCAAATCCACATTGATCAATATCTTGGCCGGAAGAATCATCGCTAAAACCGGAAACGAGCCAGCCGTCACCAAGACCCAGCAACGCATCGACATCGGCCACGGCATTATTCTTTTAGACACGCCCGGCATGCTGTGGCCCAACGTCGAAAACAAGAACAGCGGCTACCGGCTGGCGACCACCGGCGCGATCAAGGATACCGCCATCAGCCATGAGGATGTCGCTTTTTTCGCCGCCGAATTCCTGCTACAGCATTACCCGGATTTACTGCAAGCCCGCTATCAACTGGAGCCGCTCCCGGAAAAAGAGCAACAGCTGATGGAAGCTATCGGCAAAAAACGCGGCTGCCTGCGCTCAGGCGGACATATCGAGATGGATAAAGTATCCAAAATTCTGCTGGCTGAATTGCGTGCCGGAACCATCGGCAGAATCAGCCTGGAAACACCCGCCATGATGGAAAAGGAACTGGCTGAACTAGTGATTATTCGCGAGCAAAGAGAAGCCAAGAAAAAAGCGCGGAAGCAAAAATGGAAAGGATCAAGTTAGTCCGTAGTTGGAGATAACTTGAAACGCTAACCCTGCTTAAACAGCGCTTTACGAGTGCATGGACAGGAAATGATCCAGTCGTTTCTCTGCCTTGCCTACACCTACACGGACAGATATTTGCTCCTCGGCAACTGCTCCTGCATTGCCTACAGGGATGTAGGTACTTAGCGTGAGCAGGAGCGGAAGCTGCGCCTGGAGCAGCATCAGCAGGCATTTTTAGGCGGCACAAAATAAATCAATAGCTGAAGTTACGCAGTTAATCGAATTTATACTGATTTAACGCTCCAATCTCAGGTTAAAACTCTTCCCACTCGCTATTATCGCGTTTCGGCTTGTTATAAACTGCGGGCGCCGGGACTGATGCTGTCGGCGCTTTTTTACTACGTTCGATTGTTTTAACGGGTGCCGAAGCCCCCATCTTAGAATTTACTGCAAAGAAACTGAGTAACTTCGTCATGTCCGTAGATTGCTCACTCATGGCAATACTGCCCGCTGCCGCTTGTTCGGCTAAAGCTGCATTTTGCTGAGTAATATCATCCATTTGAGAAACCGCCTGATTGACTTGGTCAATACCCGCCGTCTGCTCTGCGCTGGCATGTGCGATTTGGGAAACTATTTCCCCTACTTGTGCAACACTATTGACGATTTCAGTGAGTGCCGCGCCTGTCTCATTGACAAATGCAGTGCCTGCACGGACTTTTTGCACACTGTTTTGGATTAAATCACTGCTTTGTTTGGCCGCAACGGCACTTCGTTGGGCCAGATTGCGAACTTCGGTTGCGACAACCGAAAACCCACGGCCCTGCTCTCCCGCCCTGGCGGCTTCCACAGACGCATTCAGCGCCAGCAGATTGGTTTGGAAGGCGATTTCATCGATCACGCTAATGATCTCGGCAATCTCATTGCTGCTGTCGTTAATATCCTGCATCGCAATTATTGCTGACTTAACTACCTCGCCGCCTTTTTGCGCTAACTGGCTTGCGGCATTGACAACCCGATTTGCCTGCTGCGTGTTATCTGCATTATGTCTTACGGTACTGGCAAGCTGTTCCATGCTGGCGGCGGTTTCCTCCAGATTGGCCGCTTGCTGTTCGGCTCTATGCGACAGATTGTTATTACCGCTGGCCATTTCCTGCGATGAACTATCTATAAAATCAGCCACATCCCTGATTTGAATAATAAACTCACTGAGCTTCGCTAAGGTGCTATTAATATTATTCTTGCATTCAGCGTAAACGCCTTCATATTCAGTGGTAATGGAACTGGTTAAATCGCCTTGAGACATATTTTCCATCACTCTATTGATATCATTAAAGGCGCTTTCTATAACATCCGTTAATTCATTGATGCCGGACGACAACATTTTGGCAAACCCATGTTTATCGTCCATATTAATGCGCGTACTCAGGTCGCCCGCCTTAACACCCTGCACTAATTGCGCAATCTCTTGTTCGATTCTTATATCCTGTGTCCTGTTTTGCCATTCGGCAACAAAACCGATGCGTTCACCCTCGTCGTTAATCACGGGGCTGGCAATAACATTAATATGTTGCCCTCCAACAATCAACTCTGCGCTATATGCTTCCTTTAAGCTTTCCAACAGGCGTCGTTGATGAGCGGGATCCTTATGAAAGCTGTCGATGCTTGCGCCCATCAGTTTACCGGCATCAAAGCCCGGCAACTGTTTACGAATATCGCTTTCCGCTTTCTTGAACATTTCCAGAACACTGTCGTTCAGATAAATAATTTCAAGATTATTATTGGCTACCATTACACCGGACCTGACATTATCCAGCGCCTGGTTAATACGTTTAGCTTCCGAGGCATCGTCCCTGGATTGCGCCAGATCCAGGCTCAAATTTATTTCCATTGAATACAAGGCGCGCTGAAAATCACCGATCAGGTCATTCCGACTTAAATCCTGCACATTGCCAAACCTTTTCTCGGCCAGACGATAAAAAATACCGATGGTTTTATTTAACATCCTGGTGAAGTTCTGAACCACATTGAACACTATCGCCGACGCAATCGTTACTGATACGGCAACACCCGCTAATAGCGGATAATCCTGCGATAAGAACAATTGATACATCAAATAAAGGACGGGACCCAAAAGCAGCGCCAGTGCAAATGCCATTTTTTTCCAGACGTCCATTTCTTTAATGGAACTGACCATTGCGGCTAAACCGGTAGGCCTTATTGTCACTTTCTTGGCATTCAGCAGCTTATATAGCTGCTCTGCCTTTTCAATCTTTTCCCGGCTTGGCGCGCGCCGAACGGAAAGGTATTCATGAACCTTGCCATTTTTAAACACCGGCATTGCATTCGCGTCCACCCAATAATGGTCGCCGGATTTGGTCCTGTTTTTTACTATGCCATTCCAAGGCCTAAGCGCTTTTAAGTTCATCCATAAATCTTCAAAAGCGGCTGACGGCATGTCAGGATGCCGGACAATATTATGATTTGCGCCTATCAGTTCATCGCGGGTAAAACCGCTGATAGCGACAAACTCATCATTGACGTAAGTAATGGCGCCTTTTAAATCGGTTCGTGAAACCAGCAATCCTCCTTTTTTCATCTGGATTTCTTGGTTAGTTACCGGCATATTTACTTTCATTTAAACCCCATCTTTCGAACCGAAATATTCGTTTTATTATTATTAAGTTTTGGTAGTTCCCAAGCTCAAGCCTAGGGATTCTATTTTGGAAATCTGTCCCGAGCATTGTCGACAGAATCCAGATAACTGTTTCGCAAAGCTACGACCGCACGGACAAATATTTGCTCCTGCGTCGCCTTTGAGATTCCCAATCTGGGGATTGAGAATCCGCACAAGTATACGCTTCCTGTCCCGCTGGAGAGAACTCCGCACTAATTTAGTCCACAATAGGCCTTTAGAACCCTCCGTACATTACCAGTACGGAACCCACTTACAGCTCTGACAACCAATTAATAAAACGCTCTCGCGACGCCTGATAAATCGCGTCTCTAATGGCCTTTTTACTTCCGACTTGGGAGCATCGAAACATAGACAAATGCGCATGGTGATTCCTGATGAGTATGGCTATCGACTAGACGATGCCAGCGACCTTTTATAGCAGGGACAGGAAATAGAGCAAGGGAGAAACACCAACTACGTGCACGCAGTCAGGCCGTCGGTTTTATCGGTTAAAACTATAATTTAATTCCAGGAGACAACGTGGCATGACGGCCATTCATCAACATAAGTTTAAAATCTTAAACCGCGTGAATAAGGGCTTGGCCTGCAAGATTGTAGTGAATTATGGGCGGACAAGCAAAGCTTTCCCGCCTGTTACGATAGGTACGGCACGATTAAGAACTGCACGACAACATCGAACAACCTGGCCGCTGCCTTGCCCAATCGGGGCGTTTTGAGGCGAATCCTTCTTTGCTTGGCTGTTCGTCGTAGGGATGGCGCAACAGTTCCAGCAGCTCGCTAACCATAGAAAAGTCGCCCTGCTCTGCCTTATCGATCGCCAGTTGCGCCAGGTAATTTCTCAGCACGTATTTTGGGTTGGCGGCATTCATGATTTTGATTCGTTCGGCATCGGCTATACCGGAACTTTGCACCCGCTTTATGTAAGATTTAAGCCAGTTGCCAAGACGCGTCTTGTATTCATCGGTTAATTGCTCCGGCACATAATAGGCATCCATTAGCGGTGCCATGAGGGCGTCATTGCTGAGTTCAGCATCCATGACCAACTGCGCAAGCTTGCGATAAAAAATGGTCATGTCCGTTTCAACCAATTGCAGCAGAATCAGCAGCTCGGTATTTAGCGCGTCATCGGTTGCCGGATCATAGACATTAAGCCCCAGCTTGGCGGCGACCATGGCTTGCCAACCCGGCTCAAAGGTTTCCACGTAGCTGTTGATTGCCTGTTGCAGGGGTTCGACCTGCTCTATCAGCGGATAAATCGCATTGGCCAGCTGCCCCAGGTTCCAGAACGCGATTTGCGGCTGATTGCCGAAACGGTATCTGCGCTCCGCCGAGTCGGTGGTGTTCGGCGTCCAGCCAGGGTCGTAATTTTCCAGCCAGCCGTAAGGGCCGTAGTCTATGGTGAGTCCGAGTATCGACATGTTGTCGGTATTCATCACGCCATGAACAAAGCCGACCCGCTGCCAGTGCACGATCATATCCGCCGTTCTGCGGCAGACTTCTTCAAACCATTTAAGATAAACGTCCAGGGACGGTTCGCCTAAATGCGGAAAGTCGGTGCGAATCGTAAAATCGACCAGCTTTTTCAACAAGTCAATCTCGCCTCGGGCAGCAAAAATCTGGAAATTACCAAAGCGGGTAAATGATGGCGCAACCCGGCAAACGACAGCGCCCGGTTCAGGTCGGGGATTGCCGTTGTAAAACATGTCCCTGATAACTTCTTCACCGGTCAATATCAGGCTCAATGCCCGCGTAGTCGGCACGCCCAGATGATACATGGCTTCGCTGCATAAAAACTCGCGCACTGAGGAACGCAGCACCGCCAAACCGTCAGCAGTCCTTGAGTAAGGCGTTTCGCCTGCGCCTTTCAGCTGCAGCATCCAATGTTCGCCTCGTCGATTGACCGTTTCACCCAGATTGATCGCGCGACCGTCACCGAGCTGCCCCGCCCAGACGCCGAACTGGTGCCCGCCGTAACAAGTTGCATAAGGGTCCATGCCGGATAACAGGCGGTTACCGACAAACACTTGGGTAAAATCATCGGATTCGCAGTCTTCCGGACTCAGATCCAGCAGTTCTGCAACTTCTCTGGAATAAGCGACCAGTTGCGGATTGGCAACTTGAGCCGGCATCACTCGCGAATAACAGGCACCGAATACCTGCCGGCGAGTATTGGCTGTCTGCGGATCGGCGGGCAATTCACGGATAAAGCGGTTATCGAAGATCAGGCTATCGAGCCCGCAAGTTTTTGTCTGGGAATTCATTTGCTCTACCTTATCTGCAAGAAATTACTGACTGTTTGGTTAACGATGGCGTTCCCACATAGCCATAAAATCTGTAATTTATAATTTAATCTTATTCTAACGTTAAAAATGAATTTTCCTTGATATTCAGTTAAAATGGTCTGGTTAAAGAACCTCCGCTTTAAGTAAGCGGTGCGTGATTTTATTTAGTAGTATTTTTTGAGGTCGTTGTATGCATAAAAATTTTCTAACCTTCATGTGCGGTGCCACTCTGCTCCTTGCGCATCCTTGGAGTCAAGCGGCCAGTGATTTGCCCCCAACGGCCAAGGTAGAACTGGGACCGGTAGAAGAGGTATGTTCCGACTTTACTGATCCGGAATGGCGGAAAGAGCAAGTCATTGATGGCGTTAAGATCCAGGCTTCACGCCTCTGCAATCCCGACAATCCAGCGGATATTGCCGCATTTGTGAAAGGTACCAATGGCATTTCCATGTCAACACTGATGGAGACTCAGCTCGCTGCGGACGCCATTACCATGTCTGATGATGTCGACGGCGACGGCGACCCTGATAAAATTATTATCAAACTTGAAGTTGCCGAACTGAACGGTCATTCACCGGATATGAAAGACCCAACCACGACTTTCGATATCGCGCCGGGCATCCAACCGACTTTTTGGGTCTTTGCCCCAAAAACCCGCGATATGTCGACGCTGAGCATTTATGAACCAGTCGCCAATCCATTGCTGCGCGCACCGTCTCCGGTCATTCGTGTCGAACAGGATGACGTAGTCTGGCTGGTTCTGGAAAATACACATTATTTGCCGCATTCCATACATTTGCACGGCATCGACCATCCGTACATGGATCATAGCGGTAGCGGTAATGACGGCGTTGGCCAAACCAGCAACATGGACACCATGCCGGGGCAAAGCAAAACCTATGTGATCAAGCCGCGCCAACCGGGCACCATGTATTATCATTGCCATGTTCAGCCGCACACCCATATTCCAATGGGCTTGCAGGGCATTTTTATCGTTGAGGAAAACCGCCCCAACAACTGGCCGCAAACGCTTAATGTCGGTGCCGGCCAAGTTCGCCATCCATCGGTAGCCGTGCTGGAAAAATATGCAAGGGAATATGACTTGCATTATCAATCGGCGGATAAAGAGTTACATGAGCTTGTCGCCCGGTCAGCCAACGATCCACGGCTGATTGCCAAGCACATGAATATGGAATACGACACGACCGATGCCAAAGATGACTATTTCATGCTCAATGGACGTTCGTTCCCTTACACCTTAAGGGAATCGCTGATTGAGATGAAACAGGATGAGAAAGTTAAACTGAGGATTCTGAATGGCCATACCGAAGCCATGGCTGTGCATATCCACGGTCACAAGCCGATTATCACTCACTATGATGGTGTCGATAACGGCCCTGGCTCATATATCCAGCGTGATGTGCATGGCATGGTGCCTGCGCAACGTGTTGACCTGGAATTAAATGGTGCGGATGATGGTTTGAATAGCTTTGGCCAAGGTATCTGGATGTTCCATGACCATGTCGAAAAAGCGTTCACTACCGACGGCGTGGGTGAAGGCGGCGACATCAGCCTGGTTGTCTACGACGGCTTCCTTGATGAAAAAGGCATACCCAAATCGCACGGCATGAGTCTTGCGCCCTATTTCACCAAAGGACTCTGGAAACGCAATTATCCTATCTGGCAGGATTATGATGAATGGCGCAGCTTAGGTCTGCCTGACCTGAAAGCCGCCTATCAGCCTTCTAAAGTGGCTGTACAAAACGTACAACCCCAATGGGCGCCGACAACTCCGGCAGCAGAAGAGGAAAGCTCTGCATTCGGCAATTTGATGTTCGGCTTGATACTGGGATTATTAAGCTATGTACTGATCATTAATCGGCAAACGATTATTGATCGTGCCCGTAAACTGCTTAATAAATAACTTCAACCGTTAGCTAGAGACATTACCTACATGGATGTAGGTAATGAACGGCAGCATTGCACTGTAATTCTCTAGACTTAATTCCCATCCTTCTGCGCAAATCTCACAGGCGTACAAGCGATGCTTTTCAGTATCCGCCGTACCCATCCATCTACACTATCACTACCAATTTCAATTTTCCGGCTATTACGCGGCGTTAGAAAGGCGTGATAAATGCCCAGGGAAATTCAGTCTACGCAGGCGACAGCGTCTGATTAATCTATACTTGTAAATCCAAAGCAAACTTTTTTTCAGTACTGCTGTTAGTGTTCGCGATGTTTTTATGTGGCTGGATTCATCATATGCAACGAAAGATTAGCCCTTGCGTCTCAAAATCAAGTTAAAATATCCTCAAGATTATTAATAGGGAATAAGAAAAAGCCAAGATTTAAAAAATCAGTTTTGTGCTGACCAATATATAATCATGCACTGTTCATTGCTTAATATTGACGTGTACGTTTCATTTAATTATTTCAATATAAACCAATCACAAAAGGGAATACATGTTAGTTATTGTTGGATATTTGGTTCTCTCCATAGCAATTATGGGCGGATTTATCGGCGGCGGCGGACACCCCGGCGTTCTTTTTCAGCCCTTTGAATTTGTTATTATTATTGGTGCTGCCTTAGGTGCTTTCATCTGCGGGAACTCCATGACGGTTATAAAATCCGCTGTTAGCCAAGCTACCGCTACCTTAAAAGGCTCACCATACACTAAAGACTATTATCTTGAGCTGCTGCTGTGCTTCTATGCCATTACCACTAAAACACGCAAGGAAGGCTTATTATCGCTGGAAAGCATTATCGACGACCCGAAAAGCAGTCCGGTTTTTACACCCAGAATTCTCGCTGATCACCATTTATTGGAGTTCATCTGCGACAACCTGCGATTGATCGTTACCGGGGTTGAGGTCTATGCGCTGGAAGAACTGATGGATCAGGAACTCGAAACCCATCATGAAGAAGCCCATGCGCCCATTAAAGCTGTGCAGAATATCGCTGACGGTTTACCGGCTTTTGGGATTGTCGCGGCCGTACTAGGTGTCGTACATACCATGGAATCAGTCGGCATTCCTCCATCGGAACTGGGCAAATTGATTGCCGCGGCTCTGGTAGGAACCTTCCTGGGTATTTTACTGGCCTATGGCTATATCGGCCCTGTCTCGGCGGTAATGGCAGAACGCGTCGAAGCGTCGAGCAACGTCTTCAAATGCGCCCAAAAAGGCTTGTTATGTTGCGCCAAGGGCGTATCCCCCGCTATGACCGCGGAATATATGCGCACCATGATTGCTTCCGCAATGCGCCCCGGCTTTCAGGAATTGGAAGAACAGCTGAGAGCCAATAAAGGTTAATTTTAAAAATGTCCGACCAACAACCGATCATCATAAAAAAAGTAAAAAAAGGCGGCCATGCTCATCATGGAGGCGCCTGGAAATTGGCTTACGCGGATTTTGTTACCGCCATGATGGCCTTCTTTTTACTGATGTGGCTATTGGGAACAACCAGCGAACCGGAACGCAAAGGTATTGCCGAATACTTTCAAGATCCTTTTAAGGCATCTAAAGAAGAAAGAGGCTTGGATGTCGGAGACCGGACCAGCATTATTCAAGCAGGCGGCTCAGATATTACCTCGCAGGACCTAGGCCAAGTCGACAAAGGCAAGACAGCTGAAGAGGTAGAGATTACACCAGAGGAAATTGAACACCAAGCCGAAGAACTTGAGAAGGAGAAACTTGAAAACCTAAAGCAAAAAATCCAGGATAAAATAGATTCGACCTCGGACTTAAACGAGTTCAAAGAGCAAATCAAACTGGAGATAACCTCCGAAGGCCTGCGAATCCTAATCGTCGATGCCCAGAACAGGCCCATGTATAAACTGGCCAGCGCGGAAACCGAGCCGCAAATCAAGTTGATTTTGAGAGCTTTGGCGCCAGCTATCAACGAACTGCCCAATAAAGTCAGTCTAAATGGCCATACTGATGCCCGACCTTTCCCGCCGAATCAAAAAAAATACACCAACTGGGAACTTTCTGCCGACCGGGCCAATGCCGCTCGATATGAATTAACTCAAGGCGGACTTTCTGAAGAAAAGATTTTAAGAGTTATCGGATTATCGTCCAGTGTTCCTTACACTCCCACCGCAGAGCCACTGGACCCAATTAACAGACGAATTTCGATCATTGTTATGAATAAAAAAACCGAACAAGAGATTCTGCATAATGTGGGCGATGAAGCAAGCACGGAGACAGCGCCGCCGCCAGCCAAGGAATAAGGTTTTTTACTTTATGCTTGAAATACAACATGTTCCACTAGCTTTAGCTTGATTACAAGGCCTGTCCGCCTGCTGCTTCCTTTTTCGATAAAAACGCAATTTACTGCCCCTCCGGTTGCCAGTTTTCCTTTTTATTTCTAACCTCGGCCTGTAACACTATATGCGTTGAGGTTTTCTCAATCAATGACGCCATGACATTAAGGTAGCGGTCATTCCGTGTAACGGGCGGCTTGAATACGGTGCTAATTTCTTTGGCGATAAGTTGGGGCTAAAAGATAACTCAATGGTGCTAAGGTATTACCAATAGTCAGGATGATCATAAAATCTTTAGATAAATCTCAGCATCTTGCCTGCGAACTCCGCAGCAGTAAAAAGCAGTATTTGAGATAGGTTTCATATGTTTTTATATTGTGAAAACTTAACACTCTAATAATGCGCACAGCATACCCTACCCAACTGGAAATCTTAATACATAGAATACCTTGCCCTTTGGGATATTATGGTCATTCTGGTATTCGCAAATGGTGCGCGATGCGCCTTATCCAGATGAAAAACTAAACGCTTCGAATGAGCACAGCATTAAGATAGGACGGGCTAGCGCTGGAAGTCCATCGTTCACGATTGTGGATGGGCTTCGTGCCTCTGCCCATCCTATGAACTACATCGTTTTTTCAGGCTTACTTTTTATAAAACTTTTTAGTGTAGCAAGACATAAGCAGCCCTCTAACCGTTGCAATATCGCTTTGTTTATAGAGCTGACTGTCCTTATCACTCATAGTAGGCATCAGATTTTTTGTTTCATCGGAAATATTACTATTGCTAAACACTGAATCCGCCGCACAATCGCAGTAAGATTTGGCCTGTTCCGCAGAACGAGTGGAACTTTCCTGTTTTATACAGTTATTAATGAAAGCTGATTTAACCTGGAATCCATTATTCTTCTCTCCACCACATGCCGATAAGCCGATGCATAAGGCCGCGGTAAACATTAAAATTTTCTTATTCATTTTATTCCTTATTGTCGATTATTATTATTGAGTCACATTGGGCAAACTTGTTTATGCCGACATTCAGATACATCAAAACAATTAAAATATTCACACGCAGTATCGCCGAGATTACACATTCGGAGCCATCTATTTTTTTAACGTGGTTATGTTTCGCCGGTTACCCTTATTGGGCTGTCAGGGAAGCAGTGGGTATTCCGTCCGAATGTGCTGAGTTGCGAGAAGATGCAACCCAAGCTACGTTGCTGAAAATAAGCGGTTACACGAATTTATTTACCCTCTTATTGAAGCTCCAAATCCACCGACGATTGATAACAAAGCCGGTTTCTGCCGTCGGCTTTCGCTTGAAACAGATTATTGTCAGCTACTGCCAGCATCTGTTCAAAACCGTCAAAGCTAAGATCGTCGTTCAGGCCTATGCTTATAGTAACCTGAAGCTCAGGATGTATGGTTGACCAAGGGAAATTTTCAATACTTTTACGTAGCCTTTCGCACTGTTCCGCTGCGCGTATCAACGGCGTTTCAGGAAAAATAACGACAAATTCTTCACCGCCATAACGGGCCACAACATCGCTTGCGCGTATGCCGTCATTCAATATACCGGCAACTGCTTTCAGCACTTCATCACCGATAGCGTGAGAAAACTTGTCGTTTACCTGCTTAAAATGATCAATATCGCCGATCATAAAACTCAATGGATGCTTATACCGTTTCATCTGGTTGAAAAGCTTATTCGCCTGTTCATTAAAATAGCGGCGATTATAGAGTTGAGTCAATTCATCGCGGATGCTCAGTTCCTTTAAAAGCAAAGCCTGCTCGCTAATGGTGCAGTTGGACTCCTCCAGTTTCCCATAAGCCTGGGCAAGATCAGCACTCATACGATTAAATGCTTCCGCAAGGATAGCTGTTTCATCCTTGCCATGCACTGTCACCGTTTGGCGAAGTTCTCCTTGGCTCATGGCTCTGATAGCCGTTGTCAGTTCATGAAGCGACTTGCTTAAGCGTTTGCTGAACAGAAAGCCGAGAAAAATCGCCAGCGTGCCGGCAATAACAAATGCATATATCAGCGCTTCCCTGATTATCGCCAGATAATTCCGGTCTATCGCTGATAAATTGGGCTTGCCCTGAGGAATCGCCAATGCCAGTACCTGATTTTCCAGCATAATGGGAGCCACTCCCAAACGGTCCGACACCGGCACAAATTCTCCATATTCATATTTTCCGCCGCCCAGTAACACCTTGCCCTGCGAATCGAGCAATATGAACAGGAACGGCGGAGCCCACTCAGGTTCATCCGGCATCGGCGGCTTTAGTCGCCGCCCGACAGGCTCTATCCGGTCTTCTGGCCCGGGAAAGAACGACTCATCAGGATGTGTGCCTGTTAACGTGCGCTTGCGCCTGACAAACTGGCCAAACCGTTCAACCCGTCGCGCCTCGTCCCAAGACCCGTAAGAGGCAATATAGGCCGTAACATCCGCTTGGAAATTTCCAAAAGCGCGCTCCATCGCCATTTGATCGAATCTTGTCGATACCCGCCATTGGGCAATAATACCGACAACGATGACAGCACTCATACTGGTGATGATAAGCGCTAATGAAAATTTAAACCGGAGTGAATGCATTATTGATCGATAGGGTATGCAATTTGATTTCATCCGTGATTATAACTGATGTTACGCAGTCTTTATCTGTTGCAGCTCAGAATGAGCTATTGTAGGGGGCGCACCGCGCCCCTTTTCAGAATCCAATCGTACTGGAAATATTGATGCCTGAAATGGATTGCCCATTGCAATGGTTTTTAGGCCATTCCGATATTCGTAAATGGTGCGCGATGCGCACCCTACGCGGCTATACCGGGCTTATTGCCTCGAGCATCAATGCGATACCAGTCATGCTACTCAAGATAGACCGCATTCAAGCCATGAAGATAATAAGGCGGACCATTGTTTTCGATCGTCAACCGTTGGTAACAAAGCCCCGCAGGAATGGCATTGGCCCTTAACAAAGCGGCCAACAAATGGCTCTTGGCATAACAATAACCGGTGCCGTGTATCAATACGTCAGACGCTTTGCAGGTAACCGGGTTCATCCGGTAATCCCAGCTATGTTTAATGGCATCGCGGACGAACTCAAAGCAACGTTTAGCCACAGCCTCCTCGGAATCACAGCCCTCGGCAAGCTCCGCTGCCTTGACGACCACCAAAGTATGTTTCCAATCAATGTACTCGCTGCTATCGAGATAGTGTTCCATGTCTATGTTCATTTTCTCCCCGGCTGCCATTCCCGATAAGTTGGGTTTCCTCCATATCCAAGCCACGGAACATCGTGCGATGTCCAGATATGCATTTGCGGAGTGATACCGGGATCTTCATCCAGCGTCACCACCACCCGAACAATAACATGAGGCTGGTTGACGCGCTCAGCCACCAGATGAGAACCGCACAGCGAGCAAAAATAACGCAGTTTTCCCGGCGAAGATTCGAAAGATGAAAGTTTGTCTTCGCCCTTCAACCAGCGAAAATGCTCGCGCATTATCCCGGCTGTGGAAGCGAACGGCGCCGCATGCGCTTTTTGACAAGTCCGGCAGTGGCAGTGAGCGATAGGCATATGGATGCTGTCGATTTCGTACTCAATAGCTTTGCATAAACAACTGCCTTTCATTTTATTTCCTCAAATAATGGAGAATTTGTATCGTGTATCCCTGCCCTGCATTTGTGCTGGTCGCCAGAATCGGCGCCTAACTGACGGCATATTTCAGGAGCGGCCCGATACAGGCATGAATAATGCGACAGGCCGTTAAAGATTTCGGTCGAGCTACAGCCGGGAATTGTCGATTGCAAATATTCGGCCATAGCGACCGGCGACCAGTTGTCATCCGCACCATGCCAGATATGCGTATTGGTATCAATGCTGGATAGCATGTCATTCCAAGGCTGGACATAAGCCCCGATGTCTCTTACGTAGCCTGCCGCGTAACGGGTAAAGCACAATTTCAATATTCCGGTAATAGCGGTTTGAAATTCGCTACTGGCCGCCAATCTCTTGTCTTCGCCGGCAGTATTCGCAAACATCATACGAAACACCAGGCTGGGGTGAATTGAGGCAATCAAACCTTGCAGGCGAGTTAGAAGATAAAATGCAAAAGGCTGCTTTTGAGCCAACCGGAAGACGAACTTTCCCGCCGTCATATCGATAAAACCACCGGCTTCCAACGGTGCGGCGGCAGAAACCAAATGCAGATTCCGCACACTAGTTCTCATCAGGCGGCATACTTGCAGGGCGATGAATCCTCCCATTGAAAATCCAACCAAATCTACTGCGTTCCCAGCGGCTTTATTAATAATTTCATCGGCTAGATGCTGGTAATAGGCCCCACCTTTCAATTTAGGATCAATGGAAAAACGGTTGTAACTGATAAAAGTCAGATTGTGTTCTTTTCCGTATTGATCAAACACGGCGCATTCTTCAGGTGCGCCGGGAGTGCCGTGGAAATAAACGACCAACTGCCCATCGTCGGCACCGAATTGACGATATCTCAATGCGGGTTTTACTAACAACATAGTGACAATGCCTTATGTTTCCAGTTTTATAGGGTACGCATCGCGTGCCTTACTAAGCTTTAAAAATGGTATGCGGTTATCCAGTTTTTTAATCATGACTTCGCCAGACGGGCCTTTGCCTCCGCCAATAGCTCGTGTGCGGAAACGTTTGCGATCCCTGACCAGTTTGGCCAACTCAAGCGCATCAATTTTTCCGTAATCGCCGAACTGATTCATCATTTTCTCCTGAGCATCAGTACTTGTCTTTCTCTATTTTTCACGCCGCTCTCTGTCTGCCACAAATAACTTCCAAAAAAGCCGTACCAAGAAATGACCAGAACCTGCGATTCTTTGACATTGCCTTCATTAGCACAAAAAAGATAACCGGGGTTCGGAGTTCAACTGATATTTAACCAACCCGCACATACAATTGCCTTTAAATAAACTCATCTATTTCTCCTTGCCGGATTAGCCAATTTTTTCTACAAAGTGATAACTGGCAATATCCATATTCCGGTTCAAGTAAAACTTATGCGCCCGATGACGATGAACGCCGGAATCAAGATGTATGGCATTGCACCTTTCAGACGCTGCCAGATCACGAAGCCAGGCCATTATTTGTTTTCCATAATTTTTTGATCGTTCACTCTCCAATGTTGACAAGTCTTCGACGTAAAGATGTTTACCCAAAAATAAATTTTTTGAAATTTTAAACCCGGCCACGCAGACAACCTGAGCTTCATCCCGAAGGTAGGCCAGCTGATAGCCGTCACTCATTAGCTCTCGAACAAGGGGAACAAAAGAAACTTCCACAAGCTCCGTACGAAGCTGCTTCATGACTTGGAAGCAGTCGGCTATTTCGTTGTCGTTTTGTGCTAGATTAATCATGAGTTCACCCTTTGTTTCAAAATGCCTAACATGATAAGTCTGTCGTCAATTGTCTGGCAAGAATTTACCTTCGCTAAACCGTCGCCCGATTGTCTTTATGAGTTTTGTCCTTTGAGCGCAGAGCGGTGTGTAATCTCCGGAAATTTTCCGATGCGGCCAAGATGAGTAAAGCCAAAGCCGTTCGAATTCTTGAGCCCATAGCCAAGCGCACGATCAAAGCCGATAATCGCTGGCGCGCTCGAATGAGCCAATCTCCGATACAGAACTTGAAGCCAAGCAATTCAAAATGGCTTGGTTGACCCAGATAGCGCACTTGGGCATGTCGCGATGCTTGACACCGAAGTTGATGCCGGAAACCGATGTGAAGTTATCAAATCGCGAGATAGCGATACCTCGCTGGGCTGCCGATGGCCAAACGTCTGGCGAGATTTCGAGCATCCTTAAAATTCCTGAGCGGACAGTTAACTTTCATATCCATAATGCCATTACCAAGCTGAATGCGACCAACAAAACTTCAGCTGCGGCAAAAGCCGCGATGCTTGGCTTATTGTAGAGCTGTGAAAGTGCTTTGGACCGAATTGCCCGATAGATCATAGCTATCTACACAGCTTTTTTTGTATGATAAATACAGCTCGACTCCCTCTCCTGCTGAGCGTGCGCGCGTTAGACTTGATTCGGTCGGATAAAAATATCGTTAATGCAAACACTACTGACACCACGCTGTCAGGAAGGCTGTCATACCATAGCCGCTCGTTAACACTTAAAACACGGAGATAAAAATGAATAATGTGGCAACCTGGTTTGAAATTCCGGTGACTGACCTGCAACGCGCTAAAAACTTTTACCAAAATGTTCTGCAAAGCACTTTTAAAGATGAAGAAATGGGCGGTTATCAACTGGCGATTTTTGCCGCCGACGAAGGCGCTGTCAGCGGCATGCTGGTACTGGGAGAACATTACCAGCCCAGCCAAACCGGTGCTGTGGTTTATTTTAACGGCGGTGAGGATTTAACCGCGCCTCTGGATAGGGTCGTTCAACACGGCGGCAGCGTGCTGATGCCCAAAACGCCGATTCATGGCGGCGACTGCGGCTACTTCGCGATGTTTTTAGACAGCGAAGGCAACCGCGTCGGCTTGTACTCAGCGTCCTAACCATTATTGATCAGTAGGCGGCCAAGGCTTTAGCCGCCTATTCAAAATCATGCGACGCGCCGACCGTTTATTTCAAATCGTACAAATCCTGCGTAACAAGCGCTTGGTTACCGCCAAGACACTTGCCGAACGCCTGGAAGTGTCCGAGCGCACCATTTACCGGGATATTCAGGATATCAGTCTGTCCGGCGTGCCGGTTGAGGGCGAAGCCGGGGTCGGCTATCGCTTGCGGCACACCATCGACATTCCCCCGATCATGTTCACCCCGGACGAAATCGAGGCGCTGGTCGTCGGTGCGCGGATGGTCAAGACTTGGGCTGGAACCGAGCTGGGTTATTCGGCGCAATCGGCGCTGGACAAAATTACCGCCGTCGTTCCTGCCGATATGAGAAACAAGATCGAAGACAGCAAACTGTTTTCGTTGCGCTTCGATCAGCGCCAGGATCTCGATATTAACCTGGATATTTGCCGTAAAGCCATTGATGGCAAACGCTTGTTACAGATGAGCTATTGCCGTGCCGATGGAGAACAAAGCCTGCGCCGCATCCGGCCGCTGGGCCTGTATTTTTGGGGAAACGTCTGGACTTTGGTCGGCTGGTGCGAACTGCGCGACGATTTCCGCAATTTCCGGCTGGACCGGATTCAGAGCATCCAACCGGAAAACACGACATTTATAGACATTGAAGGCCAAAGCTTGCAGGACTTTATCAAGCTTATGACCTGTATGTGACCTATATTTTAAGCCTTAGATCTCAGTATCCTACTTAACAAAGCCGCTAACTCTGGTGCGTTTTTCGTTATCTCTCCCCTAACTTAATCAAGGCAATAAAACATCGAATTCAAGAGGGTGGCCTTTCTCATTGAAATAAATGTTTGCTGATTACAGCAGGTAGATTCTTGGGCGATTTAATGCGCAGTTGTTTATTAACATTGAATCTGCCAAACACAACTTCAATATCCTTGGTTGTTACGCCGAACTCTTTTGCCAGGAACCGGACCATATGATCGGTAGCCCTGCCCGCCACGGGCGCGGCAGTAACGCTGATTTTGAGTTGCTTGCCTTTGGCCTTGCCGATGGCATCCTGTTTTGCACTAGGCTGGCCGAGAATATTAAGCACTAACGTTTCGCCATCCCAGGCACAGAAAGAATTAATCGCCAATCCTTTGTTTTTCATAAATTCATTTAGTTGATTGTTTTATTACTAAAGCCGGACGGGGCATGTTGCCCCGTTCGAAATATTTTGCTTTGGCTAAGATTCGGGTATCGCAAAACGTTAGGAGCGGGGTTGCAAACACCGCCCAGCTCGGGAGAAATAGTCCGATTTCGGGTTACTTCATGCGGGCTATTTGCTGATTTTTATGTCGTTATTATTTTGCCCGAAAAATAATAGCCAACTACTGATCCGATAATAGCACTAGAAAATGCCAATAGTTCTGAAAAGAAAGGGCTTTTAGAAATTGCTGCCCAAAAAATTAAACTTAAAAGACCACTAACAAGGAAAATTGCTAACATAGGCGCAATTCTTTTATTCATACGTTCGGTCAGTGGTTCTGCCTTACCAATCCCTCCACATGAACCACATAACAAACCATACTGATTGCTTTGTTTCCAGAATGGTAAGTCATTCTTTTTGGCACAGGCTAAACAAGAGCTTTCCTCCCTACCATTTTTGCATGTACCTTTGCCTTCACAATGCTTGCAATCGTGAAGATTTACAGTAATTTGATTCATTGTTTATTGACCTCATAACAATTTAGATAAGCTGCCGAACTATTAGCCTTCGTCTTTCACCACAGCTCTCAATCGATTCATCACAGTGACGCCAAAAGATGTGAGAGTCCAATATGTCCCTCTATCTTTAACGCTTCTATTCTTCTCGCTTTGAGAAATCAACCCCAGGGCACTCAACTGAATCAACACAGTTTCAAAATCGCTTTGATCAAGTACGGGATTTCTAATTTCCTTGTAACCTGTGTGCTCTGGATTTTTGGCAAACTCCACCGCAGCCAACCTTTCGACGAAAGTAGTTAGCCGTGCTCGCAGGTTGAAATTATTTGCTTCGTGGAGCATCAGTGGTGAAATTTCGTAAAATAACTGGTTCCATGTAACACTAACAGTCCATTCCCACCTGTAAATACCATTGATCGGACCAATAGTGTCGAACGTACAAGAAATATCATATGTATCGATTCCCTGTGCCAAATTTTCCGTGCCTTTGGGGGCTTTTGTTTGCGATTCTGACAGCTCTTCCTCCAATTGCTCAATCTTTTTACGCAATCGAAGTATTTCAACAGTAGAGTCTTTGCTAGTTACTTGATCCCCTCGAACCCACCCAATGCCAGGGTGTTTTTTCTGAAGCATGATTAAACTTCGACTTACAACCGAACCAAGTTCTTGAGCAGAACCCCAGTACTTGCACATTTTTTTCTGCGCTAACGTGCGAAACTCATCCAATCGTTTACGCCCCTCTTCGGTTTGTTCCGTTAACTTTGCCTGTAATACACCTGGGTCTTTGTGCAGGAATGCTATTACAGGCTTCTCAGTCGACACTGCATACCGATACTCCATTTCTGTGTAACTGATGCCCTCAGGCCCTAGACTTCCATATCTTCCACCGATAACAACAACGTAGTAATCGCAGTCGTCAATGACACCCTTTATCAATGACCATTGATCCTCATCTGCAGCAGAAAAAAGTTCCATGCCTGATGGTATGCAATCGAGCTCCAATAGTGCATGCATAATTTCCTGGCGCTCGGGTTTCAGATCCTCATATGTAGAACTTACAAAAACCTGGTACTTTTTCTGCTCAGTGTTCAATATTTTCTCCAAAATGACTAGCCCTGTAGGCCGGAATAAGTCAGTTCGAGCGAAAGCGAGAACTGACGTTTCCGGCCTACATCAGCCGAATTCGCCGGAAACACCACCTCGCGCTACGCGCTTGGCTGGCCTTATTCCGACCTACACTATTTATACCCAACGGTTATCCCGAGTCTCGCGCATCAAATACACAGCAAGCAGACTGATAGCCGCAGCCAGTGAGACATAACCGCCGACCCAGGCCAACCCTCCCTCGGTTACCAACCGTTGCGCAATATAAGGTGCAAACGAAGCGCCTAGTATGCCGCCTAGGTTGTAAGCGGTTCCCGCGCCGGTATAGCGTACCTTGGAGGGGAACAGCTCCGGCAACAAGGCTCCCATCGGCGCGAAGGTCGCTCCCATCAGGAACAGCTCCAAGGACAGGAAAGCGGTAATCATCAACGGTGAACCGCTTTCCAGCATCGGCTTTAACAGGAAGCCGGACAGGAACGCGGCGCTTCCTGCGATCAGCAGAACGGGGCGACGTCCGAATCGGTCGCCTGCCCATGCCGATAGCGGCGTGGCGGCGGCCATAAACAGCACCGCCACACACAACATGCCGAGAAATTGCTGACGCGGTATGCCTAGCGTAGTGGTGCCGTAGCTCAGGGAAAATACCGTTGAAATATAAAACAACGCATAGCAAACGACCATCGCCATCGCTCCCAGCACCAGCGGGGCGGCATGCGATTTGAGCATTTCCTTAACCGGCAAACCGACCTGCTGATGCTGATGCAACACTTTTGCAAATACCGGCGTTTCGGCCAAGGCCAGACGCACATATAACCCGATCATGACCAGCACCGAACTGGCAAGAAACGGGAGCCGCCAGCCCCAATCTTTAAACTCTTGGTCACTCAGAAAATGAGCCAACAGCAAAAAACTGCCGGTCGCCAGCAGAAAACCCACCGGTGGCCCCAACTGGGGAAACATGCCGAACCAGCCGCGCTTTCCTTCCGGCGCATTTTCGGTCGCCAGCAGTGCCGCGCCGCCCCACTCTCCGCCCAAGCCGATACCCTGGCCGAAACGCAGTAGACATAGCAACGCCGGAGCCCATGCGCCGATAGCGTCATAGCCCGGTAGAAAGCCGATCAATGTGGTGGAGACGCCCATGACCAGCAGCGATGCAACCAAGGTGGTCTTGCGCCCGATGCGGTCGCCGAAATGCCCGAACAGCGTCGCACCTAAAGGCCGGGTGAGGAACGCTACTGAAAAGGTAAGAAAAGAACTGAGCGCCTGGGTTGTCGGGTCGCCACCGGGAAAAAATACCGGACCGATAATCAAGGCCGCGGCCATGCCGTAAATGTAAAAATCGTAGAACTCGATAGCGGTACCGATGAAACTGGCTAAGGCGATGCGGGTCACGGAGGGAGTGGTTTTGCTCATGAATACCTTGAACATCCGGTGCTGGGTGAATCCGCAGCTTGTTATTTTAAAAGCCGATTATAACGAATGCGCCAGCTCAAGTTTTGGATCGGCACTATGAACTTTCATGTAGGGCGCGCCGTGCGCGCCAAAGGATAGCAAGATTATTCGGGTATCTGAAAAGGCGCGCACGGCGCGCCCTACATTGACATTAATCCAATTTAATCCAATCTTCCAGTGCATCGATAATAGCTTTCGCCTGGTCTTTGCTGGAAATATTGAACTTTGATTTTTGCTTGTATTCGCCGTTTTGCTTTTGGTAGCGGCGAATAGTGTATTTATCAGGACCGTATTCTTCCTTGGCGCGATTCCAGTCTTGATAACGGTACATAACCGTAGCCCATGCACCTTTGGTCAGCACTTTTTTGTCCAGTTCCTTGACTGTTTCTATGCCGCCGTCTTCGTACGTTACTGTCAATTCGTCTACTGTTTCAGCCATGTTAACTCCAGGTAATTAGGCAACCGCCGTTCAGGCGAACGGGTGTTCCAGGATAATTGTTTCGTCTCTATCAGGACCTGTTGACAGAATGGCAATCTTAACGCCTACCAGCTCTTCAATTCTCTTGATATAGGCTTTGGCGTTGTCAGGCAGCGCATTAAAATCAGTAACGCCCGCGGTCGTACCTGTCCAGCCCGGCATTTCTTCAATAATTGCATGACATTCTTCATACTGATCCGCGCCTAATGGAGCTGTTTCAGTAACGGTGCCGTTAAGCCGGTAAGCGTTGCAAATACCGACTTTTTTCATGCCATCAAGTACGTCCAGCTTGGTTAAGCAAATGCCGCTGAGGCTATTGATTTTTGCCGATTTGCGCATGGCGACCGCATCAAACCAGCCGGTGCGGCGTTTGCGCCCGGTCGTAGCGCCAAACTCATGCCCTACAGTACCTAAGTGATCGCCGTCCGCATCATGTAATTCGGTCGGGAATGGGCCGTTTCCTACGCGTGTCGAATAGGCTTTGGTAATGCCCAGTACATAATCGAGATCAAGAGGGCCGATGCCGGTACCGGTAGCGGCGCCGCCAGCGGTGGTGCTGGACGAAGTCACGTAAGGAAAAGTACCGTGATCTATATCCAACAGAGCGCCTTGAGCGCCTTCGAATAACAGGTTTTTGCCTTGATCCTGGTATTTGTACAAAACCTCGCTGACATCAGTCAGCATGGGCTTGATTTGTTCGCCCAGCTTCAACGCCTCTTCAAGGCCTGTTTGATAATCGATTGGCTCAACATGGTAGTAATTGGTCAGCATGAAGTTGTGGTATTCGACCAGTTCCTTAAATCTTTCGGCGAAAACAGCAGGATTCAAAAAGTCTCCGGCGCGCAAGCCTCTACGCGCGGCTTTGTCTTCATACGCAGGCCCAATGCCGCGACCGGTCGTGCCGATCGCTTTGTTGCCACGGGCTATTTCGCGCGCCTTGTCGATGGCGACATGAACCGGCAATATCAGTGTGCAGGCTTCACTGATCAACAATCTGTTTCTAACAGGGATACCGGCTTTTTCCAGCAATTCAATTTCTTCCAGCAGGGCGTTAGGAGATAAAACCACGCCATTGCCGATCATGCATTGCACATTTTCCCGAAGGATGCCGGACGGAATAAGATGCAGAACCGTCTTTTCCCCCTGTATAACCAGCGTATGTCCCGCATTGTGGCCGCCTTGAAAACGAATCACAGCTTCCGCTTGTTCCGTTAACAAATCAACCAATTTACCTTTTCCCTCGTCACCCCATTGGGTACCGATGACAACGACATTTTTTCCCATAATTATTCCAAAAAACTAAGCTAGGGTTCTTACGAACCAGTTTTGATGATCTTGTTCCAAGACGGATGTACAACCAAGTTCTTGTGCAGTCCCGGTTTGCCCCGGCAGTTGCAGAACAACTGCCAGTCCCTCGGCGCGTAAATCCCTGATTTTTTCATGCAGCGCTTTATCGTCCCCGTGCGGAGCGAAAATCAAGGCTTTAGGTTCTTTTTTGTAAGACGCTTTACCTAGTGCCGACAGTACTTTCAAGTCCGCGCTAAAGCCGGTCGCAGCACGCGCGCGCCCAAAAATAGCGCCGATATTGTCATAACGGCCGCCTCTGGCAATCTCTCTACCTACCGACGGCACGAAAGCGGCAAAAACCACGCCGGTGTGATAATGGTAACCGCGCAACTCGGCCAAATCGAAACTGACCGGCAATGACGGGAAATTAGCCGTCAGTTTGTCTGCAATCGCTTCCAAATCCGCTAAAGCCTGTTTGACTTCGCCATTAGCCGTCGCTAAAACGGCCCGGGCTTTGGCAATGGTTTCCTTACCGCCATTCAGTTCCGGCAGTTTCAGGAACATCGCCTTGAGCTCGCTATCGATGCTGTAGCAGGCCATCAATTCCTGAAGCTCCGGTCTGGCCTTGCGCTGCAACACGTCAAACAATTCGGCTTCCTGCACGTCAGTTAACCCAGCCTGCCTTGACAATGCCCGATAGATACCGACATGGCCCAAATCAAGATGCACATTTTGCACCCCGGACATCGCCAACATTTCCAGCATCAGGCTTATAACTTCGACATCGCTTTCTTTACCTGCATGACCATAAAGCTCCGCACCTATCTGCACCGGGCTTCTGGTTTTGCTAAGCGGATCGCATTTGGTATGCAAAATAGTGCCGGTATAGCAAAGACGGGTCGGCCATTCGGCATTAATATTATGCGCATCGATTCGGGCAACCTGCGGCGTCATATCCGCCCTCACCCCGAGCATTTCACCGCTGACCTGATCGGTCAGCTTGAAGGTTTGCAATTCCAGATCGTGTCCTGAACCGGTTAACAAGGAATCCAGGTAATCTATAAAAGGAGGAATAACTAATTCATATCCCCAGCAAGCAAATGTATCCAATATCTTACGGCGCAAGCTTTCAAGATGCTTAGCCTCTTCCGGCAAAATCTCTTCTATGCCGTCGGGCAAAAGCCAAGAGTCTTTTTGTTGCATGTTTTGTATGTCCACTCAAACAAAACGCCCCGCATGCGGAGCGTTGGTTACTGGTTCCCAAGCCTAAATGGCTTGGGAATCTGGTCTCTAATTACTTCTGCTGTTTAAAATATCTAAAGAAGTCAGAATCGGGATCAAGCACCATCATACTTGAACTCGAAAATGTCTTTTTATAAGCATTCAAGCTGCGGTAGAAAGTGAAAAATTCAGCATCTTCGCCATAGGCTTTGGCATAGATTTCGGCAGATTTTGCATCGCCTTCACCGCGAATTTTTTCCGCATCACGGAATGCATTCGCCATAGTGACAACCCGTTGCCTGTCGGCATCGGCACGAATTCTTTCCGCCGCTTCCGCACCCTGCGAACGAAACTCGCGGGCAACTCGTTCACGCTCTGCTTCCATTCGACGGTACACGGAACTGCTGACTTCATCCGGCAAATCAATTCGCATAACTTGAACATCTATAATTTCCATGCCCAAGTTAGCTGCAAGAGGTTTAGCGTTTTTAATCAACACTTCACGAATAACCTGGCGATCTGTTGACAGCAGTTGTTTGATATTTCGCTTACTAAACTCTCCCCGAAAAGCATCTTTAATGATTTGATCCAAGCGCAAATTAGCTTGGTCTATATCACCAGCAACTACCGTGTAAAAAGTGGTCACGTCACCGATACGCCATTTAACGAAAGAATCGACAATAACGTTTTTCTTTTCAGCGGTTAAAAACCGTTCCGGCTTGGCATCCATCGTTTGAATGCGTTTATCAAACTTTTTTATATTGTTGATAACCGGCAATTTAAAATGCAGTCCAGGCTCGTAATCATTCTTTACAATCTCACCCAAACGAAACTTGATTGCCTTTTCTGTTTCACTGACGGTAAATACGCACATCATAATGATGAACAACAATGCGCCCAAGCTTACCAATATTTTATTCTGTGTCATTAGCGTCCCCTTGCGTCACGGCCGCGAGTTGTAGTGCGCACAGCGGGAGGTTGTGCTGATTCAACCGATGTCTGAGCAGGTTGTTCCGCTGTACTTTGAGGAACATTGGGTTGTTGAATCGAAGGCTGATGCTGAATCATTTTATCTAATGGCAAATAAAGCATGTTATTGCCGCCTTTAACGTCAACCATAACGGTATTGGTTCCAGTCAATACGGATTCCATGGATTCGATATACAGACGCTTTCTGGTCACATCCGGCGCTTTGCTGTATTCCGCAAGCAATTTGGAAAAACGGTTGGATTCACCTTCTGCCTGAGCAATTACCTGTTCTTTATAGCCTTCGGCTTCTTGTATTTTCCTTGCCGCAGCGCCACGTGCCTTCGGCACAACATCATTAGAATAGGCTTCAGCTTCATTAATCAGGCGTTGCTCATCTTCACGAGCCTTAATGGCATCCTCAAAGGCGTTTTGTACCTGTTCAGGCGGCTGTGCATCTTGAAGATTGACGCTGGTAATCTGGATACCTGATTTGTAATTATCCATAACCTCCTGAATTTCCTTTTTAATCTGGGCCACAACTTCACTGCGGCCTTCGGTTAAAACAAAGTCCATTTCGCTGCTGCCGATTACACCGCGTTGCGCGCTTTCAGTGACTTGTTTTAAGGTAGCGGCAGGATTTACTATGTTGAACACAAAGTCCTTTGCATCTTTAACTTGGTACTGTACTGCCAAACGAATGTCGACAATATTTTCATCTTTAGTCAGCATTAGCGCTTCTTTCGGCACCGAACCAAGGCCCTGCTCAGTTCCACCGCTACGGTAACCTACTTCGATATAGCGCTGTTGTTTGACATCAACGATATCAACCCGCTCAATCGGCGCAGGCAAATGCCAATTCAAACCCGATTGGGTCGTGGCAACATACTTACCGAACCGGGTTTCAACACCATGCGTACCTTCATTGATAATATAAAAGCCGCTTAGCCCCCATAAGACTAATGCGCCCACAACGAGGTAGCCAAGACTTCTCCATGGAGGAGTACCGGAAGAGCTGCCATCGCCTCCTTGCCCGCCGCGAAAAAAACCACTTAACTTTTCTTGCAACGAACGTATTGCTTCGTCTAGATCGGGTGGCCCTTTTTGGTCACCACGACCGCTCCAGGGGTCTTTCTTATCGCCGCCAGGCTCATTCCAGGACATAACTTTACTCCATATAGGTTACTTAAACTTTCACACATCCCGCAGGATGATTTCAACTTTCAGAACGAATTACCATTCCTTAAGCGTACTGAATCATGCTTGTATTCTATCGTAATTATCCGTAAAAGGCGAAAGACACAAGGCTAAAGCTTAAAAACCTCCGATCCCTTTCGCCTTTACTAAAGCATTTTTTCATTTTCGACAGATCTTAGTACGCCCAAATATTTTGTATCAATTTCAATCACTAGTTCACAGGCACCAAAATCATCAGTTTTCTCGCTAATTATTTTGGCACATGCAAATAATTTCGCCCTTATATCCCCTTGATCGGGCTGTAAGTAACACTTTACTTTAACTTTGGTATTTGAAAATATCTCGGCCAGCGCCTGATAAAGCAGGTCAACACCAGCTCCGGTTTCGGCGGACAACCATACCCGAACAGGATTACCGACATCATCCCGCTCAATCCGCGGTTGGATATCGGGCAATAAATCTATTTTGTTGAAAACTTCAAGTTGCCTGACTTCATTAGCCTTGATATCTTCAAGTACCTGCTTGACCTGGTAAATCGTCTCAGCCCTGTCCTCACTGCTGGTATCGATAACATGCAACAATAAATCCGCCTCAGTGGCTTCCTGCAACGTAGATTTGAACGCCGCCACCAGCTCATGCGGTAAATGACGTATAAAACCCACAGTGTCGGCCAACACAATTTCGCTATTGTTGGGCAGTTTACAACTGCGCAAGGTCGGATCCAAGGTAGCAAACAACTGATCCGCTACGTAAATGTCCGCACCGGTCAGCTTATTAAATAAGGTCGACTTACCGGCATTGGTATAACCCACCAAAGAAACCGATGGAACTTCAGCCTTTTTTCTTTTGCTGCGCCCTTGATGCCGTTGCTTATCAACTTTATCTAAACGCTGTTGAATCTGCTTAATGCGCAAACCCAATAAGCGTCTGTCGGTTTCGAGCTGAGTTTCACCCGGCCCACGAAGCCCGATACCGCCTTTTTGACGCTCCAAATGTGTCCAGCCCCGGACCAGCCGTGTCGATAGATGTTGTAATTGGGCTAATTCAACCTGCAATTTACCTTCAAAAGTTTGCGCGCGCTGGGCAAAAATATCAAGAATCAGCCCGTTTCTATCAACCACCCGAACGCCCAAGAACCCCTCAAGATTCCTCTCCTGGCTGGGTGAAAGCGGGTGATTAAATAAAACGATGTCGGCTTCATAGGTTTCGATAATGCCTTTAAGTTCTTCAAGCTTACCTTTGCCGACAAAATATTTTGGATCAGGCTTTTTACGACTGCCTGTTACAACATAAACAGGATCTGTTCCTGCGGACTTAGCCAACTCTTTTAATTCTAAAAGATCTTCCTGCATGGAATGAAGTGTCAGATGAACAAGCACAGCCCGTTCGCCTGATTCGGGACGATCAAACAATTAAATACCCCATAGAAACAATTGTAAAAACTTTTATTTTTCGTGTGGATGCTACTGCGTGACGGGTTTGCCGGCAGCAATGAACACGCGCACGCCAAGGATTAATTATTCGTCGCCGGATTCATTATCATGAGTCAGCTTTACAGCTTTACTCGGCACAATGGTAGATATAGCATGTTTGTAAACCATCTGGCTTGAGGTGTTTTTTAGCATAACCACGTACTGATCAAATGAATCTACCTTACCCTGTAACTTGATCCCGTTAACAAGGAAAATAGAAACAGGCGTATGCTCTTTTCTAAGTGCATTTAAAAAATTGTCCTGTAAATTTTGACCTTTTGACATCCGATTTCTCCTTATTATTTTAAAACTATTGATTAAGATAACTGCAATTACAAATCAATACAAATCAATACTCCAGTTTCAGAATATTTTTAGCTAAAACTGTGCACATTTTGAGTTTTTCCTGATATTACCTTGCAACCACAAAATACAATGGGGGTACATTTTTATAATTTCAAGCGGGGGGCCCGACCTTCGACGCGATCTTTACGGCCATTTTTATCCAGCGTTTTGCTGAAACCACTAGCTTTAAACCCCGTCAGACCACTAAAAAACAAATTTAACTTTCTTCAGCAACGGGAATCTTGCCGATTTTGGCTTGCCAGATCTTTGGCGCGATTTGATGCACTGAGACGCCTGCTGTATCAACCGCCACCGTAACCGGCATATCCTCAACAACAAATTCGTGAATGGCTTCCATGCCAAGATCTTCAAACGCGACAACACGAGATTTGCGTATGGCTTTTGACACGAGGTAAGCCGCACCACCAACCGCCATCAAATAAACGGCTTTATGCTTTTTAATGCAGGCAATCGCCTCGCCCCCTCGCTCGGATTTACCAATCATTCCAAGCAAACCTGTTTTGCCCAGCATCAATTCTGTAAATTTATCCATGCGCGTTGCCGTAGTAGGCCCGGCAGGACCCACTACCTCGTCGCGAACCGGATCGACCGGCCCCACGTAATAAATGAATTTATTGGCGAAATCTACGCTTTGAGGCAATGCTTCGCCTCGTTCAAAAAACTCGGCCATACGCTTATGAGCCGCATCCCTGCCGGTCAGCATGGTGCCGCTAAGCAATAAAGTTTCGCCCGCCTTCCAACTATCCACATCCTGTTGAGTCAAGACATCCAAATTAACCCTGCGCGCAGTAGCGACTGCGTCCCAGGTGATTTCAGGCCAATCTTCCAATCGCGGCGGTTTAAATTCGGCGGGGCCACTACCATCCAGAACAAAATGCACATGCCGGGTCGCAGCACAGTTTGGAATGATCGCAACCGGCTTGTTGGCTGCATGGGTCGGATAATCATTAATCTTTATATCCAGCACGGTAGTAAGGCCGCCCAATCCTTGAGCACCGATACCCAGTGCATTGACTTTATCATAAAGTTCAAGACGCAGCTCTTCAAGCCTAGTGCCAGGGCCGCGCGCGATCAACTCATGAATATCTATCGACCCCATACACGCTTGCTTTGCCATAAGCATCGCTTTTTCAGCTGTACCGCCTATTCCTATACCCAGAATGCCGGGCGGACACCAACCTGCGCCCATGGTAGGGACGACCTTCAATACCCAATCAACGATACTGTCTGAAGGATTGAGCATCGCAAACTTCGCCTTGGCCTCAGACCCACCGCCTTTAGCGGCTATTTCGATATCGAGCGTATCGCCGGGCACGACTTCCATGTGTATCACCGCCGGGGTGTTATCTTTGGTGTTGACGCGTTGACCGGCCGGATCGGCGAGTATCGAAGCACGCAAGACATTATCAGGATGCAGATAAGCGCGCCGAACGCCTTCATTGATCATATCGGCGACAGTCATATCTGCGTCCCATTGAACATTCATGCCAATCTTTAAAAATACCGTAACAATGCCGGTATCCTGGCAAATCGGACGATGGCCTTCCGCGCACATTCGGGAGTTGATCAGGATTTGTGCCATCGCATCCTTGGCCGCCGGATTTGCTTCTTTCCGGTAGGCCTCATGCATGGCCTTGATAAAGTCCAGCGGATGATAATATGAAATAAACTGTAGAGAATCGGCAATGCTTTGAATAAGATCGTCTTGACGAATAATGCTCATTGGAAATTCCCTGCTATACAGTTACTAATAATTCAGTTGGCATATTATATATTATGGATACGGAGCTACCGGACATTATTCGATCCTGATTAACAGGATCTGATCAACATTCACCCCGCACAGGAATCTAGAAAAATGGGTTGCTATCCAAGGCAAAACCGGCTGCGTTCTTGTGCCCTCCTCCGCCAAAACCTAACGCCAAATGGCCTACATCATAGTCACCGATTGAGCGTAGCGAGAAGGTCCACTGCTGCTTTCTTCCGTCATATTGATACGTCATCCCAAACGTGCCTGATTTTTCAGCCAACACATGCCCAAGGTCGCTTGAGAAAAATGATGGCGCATTAACGGCGAGCCCAACCTGCCCTGCCACAGTGACGCTATGAGCAGATTTGGCAAGCCTTTTCACCATCCCTGCAAATTGCTCAACCTGTATGCGCCCTACTGCCAATAGCTCCGCCAGATCAAGCCCCCCTATTTCGGCAAAAGTAATGGGCATTCTTTCATACAGCGCGGTGGTTATTTCACGGGTGCCGTCCAGTTTGAAGTGCCAAAGATCGCGGTCTTCGATATGCAAGAGGATTTTAGGTGGTTTCAGATCATGAAAAAAATACTGCCAGGCTAAAACACAACCACTTCGGGACATATCAAAGTTAATCGACAGGTTTTCAGGGGTTGGTTGTACTTTAAAAAAGGCACCGCATTGTTCCATGGCGGTTATATGGTGATCAATCAGGATGATCTGACCTGCCTTCGCCGAGGCATCGACCAATTGCTGGGGCGAGTATGAATAATCTAATATATAGAGGATTGCTCTTGGCTCGAAATCAGGAATAGCGTCGCCATAGCGAGCCGGAATGTATCGGACTTGATTACCTAATTTGCAAAATGCGCTCCATGCGGCGCCTAAACCATCCAAGCAGTCGGCATGATAAATAACTAAAGTTTCGTTGATTTCTAACATGCTCTTTAAAAAATCCCTGCGTTGCTGAATGGGTCGAAGGCTATTGCCATTATTTGCCGTATTTTACACGACCCGAGCCTTAATCCATAAGACTACACGCTGGTTTTCAGGCATCAATCCATAAACCATGCTTATAAACTGCGAAACGAACTTATTTATTTAGTTAGCTGCGCTGAAAATACGCATTAAGAAATTTGGTTTGGCCAGCCGGACGGACTGTATATTGAATTTGCTTGTCTGGCATAGCGGTTGACTCTGTCATCCCGGCTATGCCTAAGCTTTTTGAGGAAAAAGAGTGTTATCCTGATTTTTCAGAATATCAAATTAACTATGTTTATTGGCTTTAACACTGCTATTTAATGACGATACTGCTTCATTACGGCTAATCGGTGTAATTTCTACAGATCCTATTCCCCGGATACCGAGTTCTTTTGCGGCAGCATAGGATAAATCCATATCTCTTTTCCCATAAAAAGCACCCCGATCATTGATCCGAACAATAACGCTACGGTGGTTTTTCAGATTGGTTACTTTGGCGTAAGACAAGAGAGGCAATGTTTTGTGTGCGGCAGTCATGGCATACATGTCGTATTTTTGGCCGCTGGCGGTTTTTTTGCCGTGAAACTCAGAGCCATACCAGGAAACTGTGCTTTGATGGCCGTCTGGCTGATGCTTGATTTTATGAGTTGCTGCCTGAGAGTGTTTGGAAGCCTTATGAGCGGTGCGATGTTCGGACGCTTCGACTGTTTGTATAGGGGCAACAAAATAACTGCATATTAAAAAAACAGGAACTGCTAGCATGATTTTATTCATAGGATAGAGCCTTTTTTATTTAAATCTGGCCCAATTTTAACTTAACAAGTCTTAAGCTTATCTTAAGCGCACAAAATCAATGCCTTGTAAAAAACCATTTGAGCAGCCCCTTGCCGAGAATTCTCTATTACTTAAATTTACAAGTATTGTATGATTCCCGCTTTTTAAGATTTCGGGTATTAATTATGAACAGCTATGAGCAAGGAAAAAAAGCCAGACGTATCGCTTCAGTAGTTTATCTTTTAATTATGACGATAATTATGGGTGGAACCTATTTGTCGCAACAGCAAAAAGAAGCTGCCGATAAAACAATTCAAGACTCGACAGGTCATTAGGCGATAACAATTTTGCAGTAGAAACCATATTAACCGGACTCACGCAGTTGCACAGTTGGTTTAAAGTCTTGCTTACTGTTTCTGTTGAAAACCTATTGAGAAAAAGACATCAGCTCTTGGGCTGTTGATGGAAACATCAGATAACGCCTTAACGGATAAGCCACCCTTCACAAAAATGCACGGAGCTAATAGAATTTAGCTTACAAGAAGCAGCCTTCACACCTGTTAAACCCTCTGAAATACCCCTTACGGCATTACCCTCCACAAGAGAGCGAAGGGAACTCATAAAAAGGGAAAGCCCAAAACACTTAAGGACTTATTCATAACATCGCATACCGTAAGCAATGGGAGCGACAGACGCACGAAGCGGAAAGACCCGATTACTTTCCGGCGGAGGCGTTTGTGGGGATGCGGCCCCAGCGTGAACCGCATCTCCTGTCAATTACTCGAGAACTTAGTTCTCGTCGCGCTAAAGCAGCACTATGACCTTTCTTTCATCGAGTCAAAATCGACAACAGTTACTTTCCCTTGAGCTTTTAACACCAACTTACTCAGCGCCGGAAGAATTACAAACGTACATACCATGATCCAGAATATGCCTATAGTAATAATCAAACCCATACTGGCGATTCCCTGATGCGGCGAGAATGCCAGTCCGGCAAAGCTTGAGGCGGTGGTCAGCGCACCGTAAAACATGGCTCTGGCGGTGCTGGATTGATAGATGTTCTGCGTTTCGGAAAGGGAATGATGCAGCTTTTCAACCATGTGAATGCCATTATCAACACCCAATCCCAATAACAGCGGCAAAGCGATGATATTGGCAAAATTAATCGGAGTATTGGTGAGCACCGCACTCGCCATAGTAAAAAGCCCTGCCAGTATCAGCGGCGTCATGACCAGTAACGTGTCGGCAATATTACGGCGGATCGCAAACAGCAGTAGCGCGATAGTGACCAAGGCAATCACAATGGCTTGTTGAAACGCGGAGATGACTTCTTTCATCGATTCCCAATACATAATCGGCAAGTCGGTTGTTTCTGGCGCGACGGATTGCACTTCAGTAATAAACTCTTCCAGATTTTTCAAATCGTTCAAATCTTTTTTAGGAAATATCTGAATGCGGTACGAACCATCCTTGCTCAGCCATTTGTCCTTGATGTCGGCAGGCAGGTCGTTCAGCGTGACTTCCCTGGCATTGAGGCCGGCTGACAGTTCATTCATGACATTAGGCAGCGTACCGAGCAGCGTGGTCTGAATTTTTTCAATGAACATACGTCGATTGGGTTGTTGCCGGGCATCAAGCTCAATCAAGATATCCTGTAATTCTTTTTTAAAATTTGTTAATGCCATACGCTCATGAGCATCGGTTTTTTGAGGCAGGATAGTGTCGATAGCTTGTATCAGGCGGTTAATGGCAGGAACCGGATCAGTATCTTCTTTTAACGCCGGAAAGCTCTGCATCTGCGCGCCCAGCATCAGGCTCATTTCTTCAATCACGGCCAGTTTATCGTCCTGATCGCTGGGTTGAAAGCCAAAAAGACTGACCGTTTTATCAACCGTAGGCAATATCGAAAGCTTTTGCTCTAAAGTTTTCGCCCTGTTTTCATCCTTGGCCAGAACAGTCAAGGTCATCGGCGTGGTTTCTTTGTCTTTCATCAAATTCTTAAAAGCAATAACCGATTCGGTATTAGGATCGCGAAGATTAATCGGATTGAAATCGGTCTTCACGTTAAATGCCAGCACGATGGAAATCACGGCGATAACAAAAGTTGCGATAGAAATCGGCTTGGCGTAATGAAGCGGCAAAATCGACAATTTTTCGGACAGTCTAGTCAGTCCGTTCCGGCCTAATTCATTCTGAAACTTTGCCGGAACCGGAATTATTTTTAACAACGCAGGCAAGACGATCAAGGTAATTAACAAACAAATAAACAGACTGGTGCCCGCCAACAGGCCAAGCTCGGATACACCTTTATAATCAGTTGGTATAAATGCATAAAGCCCAATGGAAGTGGTGCCTGCGCACAACAACAGCGAAGGCGCTGTGCTTATTAACGTGTTGCGTAGCGCCAGGCTTTTATGGATATGATGAATCAGATTGTCCCGGTAGCGTAAACAAAAATGAATCGCATACTCCACCCCCAAACCGATATTGGATACTGCAAAAGCCACTGAAATCAGGTTTAATTGTTTTACCGAAAATGCCGCGAACGCGCCGCAAAAAAGCATGCCCAAAGCCAGCGTCATTAATGTGGCTACTGTGAGTAAAACGGAGCGGTAGGCAACCAATAAAATAAACAGCACCAACACAATGGAAAAAATACTGGCCGTAAAAGTGCCGGTACTCATACCTGCTAACTCATCATCTTCAAGGCCGACTTCACCGGTAACCCAGACTTTAACCTCAGGCAGGTTCGGATCCTGAATTTCAGCAACAGCTTTGCGGATAGCATCAATCGCATTTTCGGCAGGGCGAATTTGCGAGAAATCGAATTTGGGCGCAACGATAATAAAGCCGTTGCGTTCATGCGTTTTCTTATCGCTCAGCAATGATTCCCAGGACAATAAGATGTTTTCGCCATTAAGCGTTTTATGCAAAGCCGACGCAACCTTTTCAATCAGCGAGGTTAGATCGACAGGCACAACCTGGGTCTTGTCTGTGGACGTCAGGGCATCTTCGAAAATTGAAAAAAAGCCGGTCAGATTGGGTTCTTGGGCAATTCTGCCGATAAACGGCTGGGCCAGTGACAGATTGTTTGACAAGCTCTGCAACTCATCGGTATCGAGATAAAGCAGGCCGTTCTGGCGAAAAAATTCGTTGTCATCCGGGATATAGGCCGAATTAAAACAGTCTTTATTGGCACTGAGCAACCTCAACAGTCTTTTAGTCGCCGATTTGGTCAGTTCCGGCGTATCCGACTCAACCACCAGCAACAGGGTATGCAGATCCTGGGAAAAGGCTTTTTCATAATTGCGCCGGTTTTTTTGAAAAGGCGCATCGGGAGCAACCAGTTCTGCGGTGTCGGTATTAATGCTTAAATGACTGGCCGTATATTGCAAAGCCAAAACGCTGAGCAGAGTTACTATCGACAGCACCACAAGCGGTTTGCCTAGCGTCAAGTTTCCCCAACGTGAAAAAAAAGCATGACTACGGTTTTTTAACGACATAACTTGGGACTCAGGCATTAATGTATGGTGAGAGAGGTCAACGTGTTCAACGCATCACTACGGGATTCGGTAAGTTCAGCCCCTTGCAGCTCAATGAATAACGCGGGGATTTTTGCAGCGTTTGCGGCTGCCATGCCGTCTTTTTGGCCCAGGCACAGCAGTGCAGTGGACCAGGCATCGGCAACTGTCGGATTACTGATCAGGACAGTGACGGAAACCAGATTGTGGGTAACCGGTCTGCCGTTGCGGGCGTCGAGGATGTGGCCATAACGCTGACCGTGGTCATCAAAATAATGCCGATAAGTGCCGGAGGTCATGACTGCCATCGGCGCATCCTTGGGCATGGTAACAATTTTATGCATGGTCCTTTCTTCCGGCAGCGGCCTTTCGACCGCGATGCGCCAGGGTTGAAGGCCCGGCTTATGGCCGTTGGTTTTCAACTCGCCGCCGATCTCGACCAGATAATCGGTTATGCCTTTTTGCTCCAGAACCTTGCTGATCCGTTCTACACTATAGCCTTGGGCAATGGAGGATAAATCGGTCTTAAGATCAGCCTGTTTTTTACGCAGATGCGTTTCATCCACGACTTCGAGTTTTTCCATGCCGATTTGTTTCAGTGTGGTCCGAATGACCGAATCTTGAGGGATTGTCAACGAATCCCCACGAAAGCCCCATAAATCGAACAACGGTTTGATGGTTAAATCGTAGCAACCTTGGCTGGCCTGATTGACGACTTGCGCGATTTTAACCAAGGATACGATTTCGCTGCCGACTTCCCGGCTTTCAGTATTCTCAGCGCTGTTGAAAGTTTCTATGGTCGAGTCGGGGCGGTAATTGGACAGCAGTTTATCGATGACCGCAAATTCGTTTTCGACACTGGCTTTGATATCTTTAGTATCTACCGGCGCTTCCGACCAGTAGCTAATGTGGTAGGTCGTGCCCTGAGCCGGGCCTTCCAGTTTTTGAATGGTTGGTTTCGAGCAGCTCGCCAGCGTCATTAAAAACACACAGCACATAAAGCAATACCAAGGATTGCATAGCGATGCGCCGCTCGTAAAACCGGATATGGTTGTAGTCCGTAGGTTAGTCATCCATGCCTGCCATTTTTTATCATTACCGATTATCAATAATAAACTTAATAAAAAACGCAGTGCATCTTAACAAACCTTAACCTGAAAAAATGAATACTGCGCCATAATTGCGCCCGTTAAATACTGTTTAACAGCGCCGCTTATTATAAGCCCAAAGAGGCGAAGGTTATTAAAAAATGAAAGCTATTCTCTACATTGCAAGAAGATAAAGGTATACCTGCCAGCCTTTATTTAATTATAAAACCATAGCTGTGACGCGCTGCACGACAAACCAAAGTGTCAGTTCTATCAGCTATATTGCCGGGGCTTGGATCAAGCCTGTTTGAACGCCGCAATTCGTAGAAGCGGATGAGCACGAAGCAGAATTAATCCCAACGATTGTCCCTGACCTGCACTTTACCGTTTTCGATTCTGACCGGGAAGCAATCGATATTTTCATACGCGGGCGGGGATTTTACTTCGCCGGTTTTAACACAAAAACGCGCACCGTGACGGGGACAGATAATCTCGTCGCCTTCCAGCCTGCCGCTGGCAATTTCCGCGCCGTCGTGAGTGCAGACATCTTCAATCGCATAAAATTGACCGTCGATTTTAAAAATGGCGACATCCGTACCATCAACATCGATGACGATGTTCTCACCGTTCTCTAGGGCATTTTCATTTACCGCATCTATCCAATCCGACATTTTTTTACCTTATTGTTGTTTTTAAAATGGACGTCCCGCTGACCGTCGCTTGCGCCCTATGAGTGCCACACAAAATCCAAAGACCTTCCAGGTTTTGTAAACCTGGAAGGTCTAAAGCTAACTTTTCAAATAAACATCATAACGCAGCAACTTACCCTGACAACTTTGACTCGGCTTGCCGCCCAAAGGTTCCGCGTAATCGGGGCTTTTTACCACCACCCGCTTTCCGGCAGCGTTTAATGCGGCCTCGAACAATTGCTCCTTATCCTGATCGTCGCCCAGCAGATCGCGCAGTACCATCATAGACTTTTTAGCTAGCGCGGATTTTTTGCGTTTGGGCGGAAACATCGGATCAAGATAAATGCAATCGGGCGCGCTTTGGAAATTGGCTAACAGCTCGATGGCATTGCCCTGCAGCAAGTGGGGAGGCTCAAGGTTAAGCCGCTGCATCCAGTCAAGTTGCGCCAAGCGGGCAAAGCCGTCCGCCAGCAATTCCGCCATCACCGGTGAGCGCTCGATACATAGCAACTCGTAGCCCATGCGAAAGATATGCAGGCTGTCCTGCGCCCAGCCGGTCGTGGCGTCGACCACGGTTCGGGTTTTACGCCCGAGCGCCTGGGCCAAAGCGCCGTCTTTGGGTGCGGGCCATGAGCGTTGCTCGCCATTGCGCGGCTCAATATCGACAGTCAAGCCGCCTTTTTTAAGCAACTCTCTGTCGAGCAGTTTCAAACAGCCGTCGCGCCAGGTTAAGAAGAACTCTTCAACATTGTCGCTATTGAGCGACTGGTACAAAGGAACGCCCAACCGCTCCGCAAGCTGCTGGAACGGCAGACTATCGCCCTGCCCTTGATAAAGCACGGCCAGCTTTATCGCCAAGGATGGTGTGTATGCCGAAAGCCTGCCGGGAGCAGGCTCGGCGATCGCCAGGGATGGTGTATATGCCGCAAGCCGGTCGGGAACAGGCGCGGCACCGATGTATTGCGATGGTGTTTTCGTGGTCATGGCGTGAATTAGCCACGAAGAACATTGAGTAAAAAACTTCGTGCTCTTCGTGTCTTCGTGGTGAATTATTATTCTGTAGAAATAGACTTTTGTTCGTTTTTCAAGGCCGCATCCAGCGTGTGCCAAGCCAATGTGGCGCATTTAACCCGCGCCGGATATTCACGAACACCGGCCAATACCGCCAGTTTGCCGACCGCTTCCAGATTAACCTGTTCGTCTTTGCCGGTGGTCATCTCATGGAATTTCTTAAACAAGTCCTCGGCTTCCTGTTCGGTTTTGCCTTTAACTATCTCGGTCATCAACGAAACGGAAGCCGTCGAAATGGCGCAACCCGAACCTTGAAAACTGGCGTCGGTAATCACGTCGCCATCCATTTTCAAATATAAGGTCAGGCGGTCGCCGCACAGGGGATTAAAACCTTCAACCTGACGGTCTGCATTTTCCATGACCCGGAAATTGCGCGGGTTGCGGTTGTGGTCGAATATAACCTCTTGATAGAGGTCGCGTAAATCATCAAACATTAGCCAAATACCTCAATCAAGGACTGTATGCCTTTCATTAAAACATCAATTTCTTCTTTGGTGTTATACATTGCAAATGACGCTCTTGCCGTCGCAGGAACTTCAAAAAAGTCCATCACCGGCATCGCGCAATGGTGTCCGGCCCTGATGGCAATGCCCAAGCTGTCCAGCATGGTGCCAATATCGTGCGGATGGATTTTATCCAGCACAAAAGCCAATATCGCGCCTTTATGCTCGGCCTCGCCAATAATTCTAAGCCCTTTAATTTGTTTGGCCTTCTCTGTGGCGTAGCTTAGCAACTCGGCTTCATAGGCGGCAATATTATCCATGCCGACTGCACTCAGATAATCGATAGCTGCGCCCAAACCAACCGCATCGGCAATGCTGGGCGTGCCTGCTTCAAACTTGTAGGGCAACACATTGTATTCGGTTTCTTCAAAGGTGACTTTACGGATCATATCGCCACCGCCCTGGTACGGGGGCATGGCTTCCAATAAAGCCTGCTTGCCGTAAAGCACGCCTATGCCGGAAGGCGCATAGAGTTTGTGGCCTGAAAACACATAAAAATCGCAATCCAGGTCTTTCACATCCACCGCCATATGTGGGATGGCCTGTGCGCCATCCAGTAATACCGGAATGCCTTTAGCATGCGCCCCTGCGATAATTTTTTTGACTGGATTAATCGTGCCCAAGGCATTGGACATATGCACAACTGAAACCAATCTGGTTTTATCGCTGATCAGTTTTTCAAATTCATCATAGATCAGCTCGCCTTGCAGATTAATCGGCGCAACTTTTAAGATCGCCCCGGTCTGCTCACACAATATTTGCCAAGGCACGATATTGGAATGATGCTCCATCGCGGTAATCAAAATCTCGTCGCCGGCTTTGATATGGGCTTTGCCGTAAGTCTGTGCGACCAGATTGATGGCTTCCGTAGCACCTCTGACGAAAATAATTTCTTTTTCGCTAGCCGCATTGATAAATTCCTTAACTTTAGTCCGCGCGCCTTCAAACTTATCGGTAGAACGTACGCTTAAGGTATGTACGCCGCGATGCACATTGGCATAATCATGACTGTACAAATCCACAATGCTGTCGATAACGGCTTGCGGCTTCTGGCAGGTCGCCGCATTGTCCAGGTAAACCAGCGGCTTGTTGCGAATTTTTTCCGCCAATATCGGGAAATCCGCGCGGATTTTATTGATGTCCAAAGCCGTCATAACCATTCCTTGTTCACGCCTTCTTGCGGGAAGCGTGCCAATAGTTGTTCTAAAACCATATCGTGTAAACCTTTAATTTTGATCTTGTCGACCATTTCATTGGCGAACGCAAATGTCAGCATATTCCGCGCCGTCTCTTCATCGATACAGCGCGATTGCAGGTAGAAAATCGACTTTTCATCCAGCTGCCCCACCGTCACGCCATGCCCGCATTTTACGTCATCGGCATAAATTTCCAGCTGCGGCTTGGTGTCCGCTTCGGCGTCATCCGATAACAACAAGTTGCGGTTGTTCATCTGCGAATCGGTTTTTTGCGCATCGACAGCGACGGTTACCCGGCCCTGAAACACACCCCTGGCCCTGTCGTCCAGCACACCCTTGTACAGTTCGCGGCTGATTGCATAAGGTTTCAGGTGATTGATGCGGGTATAATTGTCGATATGCTGACGCTTAACGCCCAAATACAAGCCATTCAGTTCGCACTCCGAGGCGTGATCCAGATCAACATGAATATCGCTACGCGCCAGCAAGCCGCCAAAGGCGAAATTGTGATGGGTAAAGCGCGCATCCCGAGCCTGTTTAATGTAGGTGCCGCCAAAATGGTAGGCTTTTTCCGACTCGCTTTGCATTTTGTACAGCGTCAGATCGGCGTTTTGCTCGACAAAAACCTCAGTGACTGCGGCTGTTAAATAGGCGTTCGCCGCGCCAGTTCCCGACTGGCTTGCGGCATACACACCATCCCTGGCGATATCTGAACCAACAAACGTCTCTATGACCTTGGCTTCGGACATTTCGTCGGCAATAAAGATATTGCGGGTCGTCGCCATTGCGTCAATGCCGGTCACTATGTGCAGCAACTGTACCGGCCTGTCTAAAACCTGCTTGGCCGGCACATGCACAAACAAACCATCGGTAAACCACGCGGTATTGAAGGCAATAAAGCTGTGCTCTGATTGATTCGCGGCCAAGCCCAGATATTTTTCCAGCTTATCCGGCTGTTTTGCCAACGCATCCGCCATGCTCATCACCGAAACGGCTTCGGGCAGGCCTTCTAAAACCGACAGCTCTGCCGAAAAATGGCCGTTCACTAAAACCACGACCCAGGCATCTTGCAATCGGCATGATTTCAGCCACTCGGCATCTACGTCGCCGGCAGTCAAACTTTTCGACGGCGAAAACAGTTTCTTCTCAAGGGCTGAGACATTGGTATAGCGCCACTCTTCTTCACGCGGCGATGGAAAGCCCTGCTCTGAGAATTGCGCCAATGCCTCAGCTCTTAACGCTTTCAGCCAAGGCAAGTCTTGCCCCGGCAATGCAGAGGCTATGGTTTGGTATTCAGCCGTATAACGGCTTGCTGTTGCCGTATTCATTTATGCCGCCGCCTGATCGTCTTCGACCCAACTGTAGCCTTTTTCTTCCAGCTCCAATGCCAGCTCGGGGCCACCGGATTTAACAATTTGACCGTGCGCCAACACGTGGACAAAATCCGGCTTGATATAGTCCAGCAAGCGCTGGTAATGCGTGACCATCACAAACGAGCGTTCCGGTGAACGCAAGGAGTTTACGCCTTCCGCGACGATTTTTAATGCGTCGATATCCAGGCCGGAATCGGTTTCATCCATAATGCACAACTTGGGTTCCAAAATAGCCATTTGCAGGATTTCATTACGTTTCTTTTCGCCGCCGGAAAAGCCTTCGTTAACCGCACGGTAAAGAAACTTCTCATCCATTTCCAGCAAGCGCACTTTTTCTTTAACCAGCGTTAAAAAATCCATTGCATCGACTTCAGGCTGTCCATGATGTTTGCGTATAGAGTTCAGCGCCGCTTTCAGCAAATAGACATTGCTGACACCGGGAATTTCGACCGGATATTGGAATGCCAAAAACACGCCTTCTCGCGCCCTGATCTCTGGCGCCATTTCCAGTAAATTTTTACCTTGATAAGTCGCCGTTCCTCCGGTCACTGTGTAACCGCTCTTGCCTGACAACACATGCGACAAAGTGCTTTTACCGGAACCGTTGGGCCCCATAATGGCGTGAATTTCACCCGCCTTGATTTCAAGGTTAATACCTTTGAGAATTTGTTTGTCATTCACATTGACGGTTAAATCTTTAATACTAAGCATGAGTAGTTCCAATTGTTTTAACGTTACTTAAGCAGCTTGTCGGCTTTTAAGCAATTTAGCCGGGGAGACTTTTTTTATAAAAGCAGTGCATTATCTATTTCTTCAACTTTTAGAATATTAAGTTTTTCCTTAGTCTGATATTTCCAAGCAGAAGGGTGATGCGCTATATATAAATTGTTACTGAGTTTATTGGTGAGCAAACAATCTGTCACATTCTGTTTCAATTTCGCTGTGCAACAATTAATAATATATTCGGGGTGATAAAGCTTACAATGATTAATAAAATCTTTTCGAATGACATATTCCCCTTTTTTATCGACAATATTCCAGACCGCATTCCACACATTATCGCGAACCTTAGTGTTTAATTTATCGGTAAATATGCCTAAGGAACACATATAGGGAATGGGGTTGGATATAATCAAGTTATAACTACCTATTGGTAAATCGGATATTTTTTTCAAAATATCACTGATAAAACTTTCTATATTACGCCCCGTATAACCTTGAGCCGGTGCCTTAGGTTTCAGTGTAAAGCTTTTCTTGTCATGCTTATATTCGCTTTTATGAGGCGACTCCAGAATAAGCAAAATAATTTTTGTACCTACCGCATCGGCTGCAGGACGGTCATTAAAATCCGATAATTGAACCGCTTTATCAACCGATATAACCTCTATGTCTGCATGACTGACGTCTATGATATACCGCCATACATCAGGAACGCGATGCTTATTCTGAAAAATATCAAGATATTCTCCGGTACAGTAAGCATTTATTTGCTCTTGTGTTATAGGCGAAATATCAATTTCATCCGTGACATATTCTTCATCGTTACAATCAACCTTGGCTTTAATTTTCATTTCACATACCACCATTGATTCAACTTCAAAAAGACTAAAGCAACTGAGCTTGTCTAATAATTGAGACTGGCGTTTTCGTCGTAGCAAATTGTTGGGCTTCCTGCGTCAGCCCAACCACAACGCTACAAGGCTGCTTGTTTCATCCGAAATACCCATGAACGGCCTTATAAAATCAAGGAAAGAATTTATATATTTCTCTTCTATGCATAACTGTCTTTACAGCAACTATTTCATTTTCAATCACTAAACCCAGACGGTAGTTACCAAACCTGACTTTATAAAAACCATCATAGCCTTTCATTTTTTCAACTTTCCCCATTTCATAAATGGATGAAGCTAAAACTAATTCTTCAAATACAAAACTTTCAATCTTTGACCGAATATCACTGGGAACCGTTGCCAATTGTTTTAAGAATTTTTTACTGTACTCGACTCTCATCAAGCCTTATCCAGAGTCGCATAGTATTTCTTTGCTTCTTCAATACTCAGCGTTTCACTTTCATCCGCATCAATAAGCTGAACTAACGCATAATTCTCCAGAATATCTTCAATTTTTTCGAAGGTATCAATATCAAGCTGTACCGCGACTTTATGATTATCTTCATCAACAATATATTGTCTTTTTAATTCCATTGTATTGCTCCCCAATGACTTAACCTATGCAGCTTAGGCATATAACAATCGCCCTTTAGGCTCAGGAACATACCGACCCAGCTCCACTGCTGTCTCTATCCATTCAGCAATAACCCGTTCAGCATTGCTAACCGCTTCTTGATAACTGCGTCCATCAGCCATACAACCTGCTAATTCCGGCACTTCGGCGATATAAGACTGATCCTCTTCGCTCCAGTAAATAATCATTTCATATTTAGTCATCATCTAACCCCAAACGATAGCGAACAATAATGTGTCGGATTTGTTTAACCTGATATGCTTTTGCCATTGAGCCAATGGGTTGTATGTTCAAAATCTCGGCAATTCCATCTTTACTAAAAAATAATGGTCACCACGAACTCGCTCCTGAAAATCTAAACGTAATAGTACTTGCCCACTAACCTACCGAACCTTCCAGACTAAGCCCCAATAACGCCTGTGCCTCAACCGCAAACTCCATCGGCAGTTCCCTGAACACTTCCTTACAAAAACCGTTAACAATCATCGACACTGCATCTTCCGCCGACAATCCGCGTTGCTGGCAAAAGAACAGCTGGTCTTCACTGATCTTGGAGGTCGTCGCTTCATGCTCAACCTGAGCCGACGGTTGTTTGACTTCCACATACGGAAAGGTATGCGCGCCGCATTTATCGCCGATCAACAGCGAATCGCATTGGGTATAGTTACGGGCGTTTTCTGCGCTTTTTAACACTTTAACCAAACCGCGGTAAGTATTCTGCGCACGACCTGCCGAAATACCTTTAGAAACAATGGTGCTACTGGTGTTTTTGCCGATATGAATCATCTTGGTGCCGGTATCGGCCTGCTGATAATTATTGGTCAGCGCCACCGAATAGAACTCGCCGGTGGAGTTGTCGCCGGTCAAGATGCAGCTTGGGTATTTCCAGGTAATCGCCGAACCGGTTTCAACCTGCGTCCACGACACTTTGGAATTTTCACCCCGGCAATCGGCGCGTTTGGTCACAAAGTTATAGATGCCACCTTTGCCCTCTTTATCGCCGGGATACCAGTTTTGCACGGTCGAGTATTTGATGGTCGCATCTTTCATCGCAATCAATTCAACCACCGCCGCATGCAGTTGGTTTTCATCACGCATCGGGGCAGTGCAGCCTTCCAGATAGCTGACATGACTGCCTTCATCGGCAATAATCAATGTTCGTTCAAACTGGCCGGTGTTGGCCGCGTTGATCCTGAAATATGTCGACAGTTCCATCGGGCAACGCACGCCTTTAGGGATATAAACAAACGACCCATCGGTAAACACGGCTGCATTTAACGCGGCAAAGAAGTTATCGGTATGGGGCACGACCGAGCCCAAATATTGTTTGATCAGCTCGGGATGATCGCGTAACGCTTCCGAAATCGGGCAGAAAATAACCCCAGCTTCTTTCAGTTTGCCTTTAAACGTGGTCGCCACCGACACGCTATCAAAAACCGCATCGACAGCAACACCGGCCAGGCGCTCCTGCTCATCCAGCGGAATGCCTAACTTTTTGTAGGCTTCCAATACTTGGGGATCAATCTCGTCCAGGCTTTTGGGACCGTCTTCCTTGCGTTTAGGCGCCGAATAGTAGCTGATCGATTGATAGTCGATAGGATCGAACTTGACGAACGCCCATTCAGGAGACTTCATGGTCTGCCAATGACGAAACGCTTTCAGCCGATATTCCAGCATAAACTCAGGCTCATTTTTGATTTTCGACAACCTGTGAATAACCTCCTCATCCAATCCAGGAAGAAAGGTGTCGGTTTCCAATACGGTCACAAAGCCCTGCTTGTATTCCTTACCGATCAGATTCTTGATTTCTTGTTCACTTGCTGACATAAAATTTTCTACCTATATAAACTGGAGACCGGAATGAACACTTCTTCCGGCACAACAACCGGCCTGATTAAATCGGCCAAAGTTACTGATTCTAATGCGTTATGAATGGTCTGGTTAATCAGGCTCCAGTTCCCCAAAATATCACAGCCCGAAGCCTGCTCGCAGCCTTGATGGGAAATACTGCATTCGGTGAGGGCAATCGGTCCTTCCAACGCACTGATAACTGTTGCAATGCTGATTTCTTCGGGCATTCTGGCTAAAACATAACCGCCTTTGGCGCCGCGTGTAGAAACCAACACGCCGGAATTAACCAGCAGCTTAAGAATTTTACTGACTGTCGGCAGAGCAATTCCGGTCACTGTCGATATTTCCATGGCCGCATGCATCTGCGTTTTTTCTTTGGCCATAAAACTTAGAATGACCGTCGCATAATCAGTTAACTTACTTAGCCTTAACATACCTTACTCCCAATAATTAAGGACTATTCTAGTCCTATTTAATAACAGAGTAAACCCCTAGGAAATTATCACTTAACATTCCAATATTTGCTTTCCGTTTCACGCATCCCCTGCACTACCCAGGCATTATTTCTAACATTAACAACAATAGCCCCGCTGTCGGCGCTATTCAGCCATTTGGCATTGACTTGCCGATAGTGCGCCAAAACATCTCTATGCGGATGGCCGAATTGATTCCGGTAACCCGCCGAAATCAACACGTAGTCGGGCTGTACGGCCTGCAAAAACCCAACTGTTGATGAAGTTTTGCTGCCGTGATGAGGCGCGACCAGCACGTCGGCTTTTATTGCCTCGCCGTAGGTCTTTACCAACCAGGACTCCGCCGCAGCCTCTATGTCCCCGGCCAACAATACCGTGCCGTGTTTGGACTGGATTTTCAGCACGCAGGAATTGTCGTTCTCTGACACAAACGCCTGCTGCGGAGCCAGCATGGTAAACCTGACCTCGTCCCACAGCCATGATTGTCCGGCTGTGCATTCGGTTGGTGCATACTCGCTCAGCTGTTGCGGTACGCTGGCCAACACCTGCCGGGTATTAATGCCGCGTATTAGCGACACAGCGCCGCCGATGTGATCGTTGTCGCCATGGCTGATAATTAGGCTATCGACCTTATCCATACCTTGTGAACGCAAAAACGGCAGCAACACACTCTGTCCCATATCGCTTTGCTCGGAAAATTTAGCGCCGGTATCGTAAACCAGTAGATGATGAGTCGTTTGCACGACAGCCGACAAGCCCTGCCCGACATCCAGCAAGGTCATGTTGATATCACCCGTTTCAGGCTGTTTTGCATCGGTAAACACCAGCGGCAAAAACATCACCAGACTCAACCATCGAGCCGGAATGCCGACCGGCGCAAACAGCCATAAAATGCCCGGCACAGCAAAAAGCAATGCCCAATGCGATGGCAGCGCGTGATTTATCGACGCCACCGGAAGCTCCGCCAACTGAACTAACAACCACCATAGACATTGCAATACCTGATCGACCCAATAGAACAGTTTGTTCGCCGCCTCCGGCAGGATAAACAGAACAATGACTGCCAGCAGCGAGAACGGCACAACCAGCAAACTGATGACCGGCACGGCGATCAAATTAGCCAATGGCGCAATCAATGAAACCTGCTGAAAAAACAGCAATAGCAGCGGCGATAAACCTACTGAAGTAACCCAGTTTATTTTTATTCCTCCCCACACATGACCCAGCATGCCCAAGCGCCCGGACACTGTATAAATAATCACGCCCACGGCAACAAATGACAACCAGAAGCCTGCCGATAAAACGGCTAACGGATCGATAACCAACACGGCGAACATCGCAATGAACAATACATTAAAAGGGCGGCTGTTGCGTTGCAGGATAATGGCCGCCATCGCAACAGATAACATGATTACGGAACGCTGGGTTGGCACCGAAAATCCGGCCAGCCCGGAATAAAAAATCCCCGCCAGCACAGCCGAAAACGCCGCGACCTTTTGCGGCGACCAGGCTAAATAGCTCGACCACGCCCACAATCTAAGCACCACAAAATAAATTAACCCGGCAATAAGACCGATATGCGAACCGGAAATCACTACCAGATGAGTCGTGCCGGTTTTACGGAAAACTTCCCATTGTTGTTGCGTGATGCTGCTGCCGTCACCGATCGTCAGCGCCTTTATCAACGCCAGACTTTCGCTATTTCCCAGAGCGCTTGAAAGCTGATCGGTGATAGTTTGCCGCCAAACGGAAATACTGCTCCAGGCCGAATCGCGCCCCAGCAAAACCGGTTTTGGACTTGGCCGCACATAGCCCGTCGCGCCTACGCCTTCGGTAAACAGCCAACGCTCATAATCAAAGCCGCCGGGGTTCATCGTGCCGTGGACACGCTTCAGCTTAACGGTAAAAAGCCACTGTTGCCCTGCCTTGATCGGCTGATCAGGGTAATACCAGCTCAATCTCAGTTTAGAGGGTAATTGCCGTTCAGGTTCGGCGACGGTCGCCGGGCCAGTTCCCGACTGGCTTTTGACATACACACCATCCCTGGTGATCGCCGCACCCGTTCCCGACGGGCTTGCGGCATACACACCATCCCTGGTGATCGCCGCACCTGCTCCCGGCAGGTTTGCGGCATACACACCATCCCTGGTGATCGCCGCACCTGCTCCCGGCAGGTTTGCGGCATACACACCATCCCTGGTGATAAAGTCGAAGCGGGCGCGTTTTTCATCCTGTTCCGGCAAACCGGCTATGGTGCCGGTCACCTGAATCTCTGAACCCTCCAATTGTTCGGGCAAACGTTCGGACAATCGGTGCATTGCAAATGCTATCGCCCAGAGTACGCCGACCATAAAAAACAGACACCGCCAATAGCGCAGCCATGCAATAATGCAGGCTGCTACACCGCCAACTACCAACCATTGAATATCCGGCAATACCGTCAACTGTTGAACCAGCATCAGTCCGGCTAGAAATAACAGAGCAGAGACAACCATTTAGCACCTTGGCGTTTTTTAGGCTAAAAACCTGATAGACTTGGATCAAACGCAATTTAAAAGTGACGACCATGCCAAAAGAAATCATACGAAAACTGATCAACAAGTTCATCCCCGATCCTGAAGTGATCAAACAGCACAAGAGCCTGCAATTTCTTGGCGATAAACTGCATGAGCCTAACCTCTGGCATTTAAACCGGCGCTCCGTTTCTATGGCTTTTGCTGTAGGTCTCTTTTGCGCCTGGATCCCCACCCCAACGCAAATGGCTATCGCTGCTGCAGGTGCCATTTATTTCAGGGCTAATCTTCCTCTTTCGGTAGGCCTGGTCTGGATAACCAACCCCATCACCATGCCTCCGCTATTCTATTTTGCTTATAAAGCTGGGCTCTGGTTTATGAATCAGCCGGCGCTCGCAGATGAATCCGAGTTTTCAGTAAGCGGTATGTTCTCCGGGCTTGGCGATGTCTGGCAGCCGTTTCTGGTCGGCTGTCTTATTATGGGCATCCTCTCGTCAGCGGCCGGTTACTTCAGCATTCAATATTACTGGAAAGAGCATATAACCAAAAAATGGGCAGAAAGAAAGGAAAAAAGGCTTGCGCTGCAAGGTGAGCCGATCGAAGACATAGAAGGCGATTAAGATTGACGAACGACTGCATGAATACAGTCGTTCGCGGCTTTATGCATTGTCTTAACCGACAATCAGCCCATCTTCCATATGCAAAACCTTGCCCATTCTTGCAGCCAGTTCGTGATCATGGGTCACCACCAAAAAGCTGACATTCAGCTCCTGGTTTAATTCCAGCATTAACTGGTAAACCTGATCAGCAGTTTTACTATCCAGATTTCCGGTAGGTTCATCCGCCAAAACCACGCCCGGCTTATTGATTAACGCTCTGGCGACCGCGGCACGCTGCCGCTCCCCGCCGGACAATTCACCGGGTTTGTGTTCAATGCGGTGCCCCAACCCTACCCGCTTTAACAACGCTATCGCCCGGTTACTTGCTTCCTTTACCGAGTTTCCGCCAATCAATAAAGGCATCGCCACGTTTTCCAACACGGTAAATTCGCCCAGCAGATGATGCGACTGATAGATAAAGCCCAGGGACTTATTTCTTAGCTTAGCCAGCTGGCCTGCGCCGACTTCATTAAAATTAACACCGTCCAAAACCACCTTGCCGCCGGTAGGCTTTTCAAGCCCGCCCAGCAGATGCAGCAAAGTGCTTTTACCTGAACCCGATGCGCCCATAATGGCGACACGCTCACCGACACCGATGCTTAAATCAACCCCCTTTAAAACTTCAACATCCAGTCCGCCTTGATCATAGCGCATGGTCAACTGGTGGCACTGCAAAATGCTGGTATTATTCATATCTGAGAACTTCCGCTGGATTTACTTTGGATGCCTGCCAGGCAGGATAAATAGTCGCCAATAATGACAGGGAAAAAGCCATGCCGGCTATTGCATAAACATCCGTCCAGACCAGCTTGGAAGGCAACTCGCTGATGTAATACACATCGGCCGCCATAAACTGGACGTGAAACAGTTTTTCAATAGCCGGAACGATGGTTTCAACATTCAACGCCAGCAATACCCCGCCTACCGTTCCCAGTGCGGTGCCGGTGACGCCGATAACAGCCCCCAATACCATAAAAATCCCCATCACCGACCTTGATGTAAGCCCCTGCGTTTTTAAAATAGCAATGTCGCCGCGCTTATCGGTGACCACCATCACCAGCGTGGAGACGATATTGAAAGCCGCCACCGCCACAATCAGCAACAGGATGATAAACATAACCCGCTTTTCCGTCTGTATCGCCCGGAAAAAGTTGCTGTGCGCCAGCGTCCAGTCGCTAACCTGATAATCGTCATACAAGGCGTTTGACAGCGCACGGGTAATTTTCGGCGCATTAAACAAATCATCCAGCTTGATTCTAAGGCCTGAAACGGCATCATCCAAACGGAACAACTTGGCTGCATCGTCAAGATGAATCATCGCCATATTGCGGTCGTATTCGTACATGCCAACCTTAAAAATGCCGACTACGGTAAATCGCCGCATGCGAGGCACAATACCGGCCGGTGTCGAGTTTATCTGCGGACTGATGACGGTAATCTTATCGCCCATGAAAACGCCCAGATAATTAGCCAGCTCTACCCCTAAAACAATGCCGTATTCGCCGGGAATCAGGTCAGCCAATTTGCCGTCCTGCATCTTATCGGCAACTTCCGACACTCTGGATTCATATTCCGGCAATATCCCAGTTAGCATGGTGCCGCTGACGCGCCGGTCGGCGTTAATCATCACCTGCCCGTTAATAAAAGGCGCAGTGCCTTCTACATGCGGATAATTTTTTAATTTTTGCTCCAGTTCATGCCAATTATTCAACTGGCCGTATTTTCCGGTGGCGGTCGCATGTGCAGTCATGCCAAGTATCCGCTCGCGCAGCTCGGCTTCAAAACCGTTCATCACCGACAATACGGTAATCAATGCGGTAACGCCCAAGGCTATGCCGAGAATGGAGGTCAATGTAATAAAAGAAATGAACTGAGTTCGGCGTTTGGCTCGCGTATAACGCAAGCCGATATAAAAAATGAGAGGTTTAAACATGAAGCCTACAAGTTGAAATTAAAAATCAGGATTTTCTGCATTGAGCGCAAAAACCATAGAGATAAAGACCATGATCGGTCAATTCGTAACCCAGTTTTTCTGCGATTTCTTTTTGCCGGGCCTCAATAACCTCATCGGTAAATTCATCGACCTTGCCACACTTCATGCAAAGTATGTGATCGTGATGAGTGCCTTTATCCAGCTCAAAGACAGAATTGCCGCCTTCAAAATGATGCCGACTCACCAGTCCGGCCGCTTCAAACTGGGTTAAAACCCGGTAAACCGTAGCCAAGCCGATTTCTTCATCTTCACTGAGCAGAATTTTATAAACCTGTTCAGCGGTCAAATGACGCTCATTAGTCTGACTTTCTAAAATTTGCAGAATCTTGACCCGAGGCAACGTCACCTTCAGGCCTGCATTCCTTAAATCATGAGTTTCCAACAGTAATCTCCCTTTATGCCTTGTATAGGCAGTCGTCTATAGAATTACATGCATTGTAGCCTTTTTTTGACAGTATGGGCATGACAGTTTTATAGGATAATCCTTTAACATCCTGTATCATCTTATATTTTAAATACATCCGCAGCCTCAAATGAGAAAGCCGTTTTTCACTTTAAACCTACTCGGCAAACGCTTCACATCCTGCACTCTTGCAGTCGCAGTAAGCCTGACACTAGCTTCATGCACCACCATTCTGAATAACTTGCCCGGCGTCTACAGAATCGATGTCCAGCAAGGCAATATCGTTGATCAATCCATGATCGACCAGCTCAGGCCCAACATGAACAAACGCCAGGTGCTGTACATCATGGGCTCACCGATGCTGGCTGATTTCTTTCATCAAAAACGTTGGGACTATCTCTATTCTGCGCAAATTGAAGGCGGCGACAGGCAGCAAAAAAGAATCTCGCTATTCTTCGATAACGATCAGTTGATCGGCGTGCAAGGCGATTTCAAGCCCAGTGAAGTACCCGTTATTAAAACATCAGAAGAGACTACCGTAGAAGTACCGAAGCGGGATCTTGATAAAACTTTGTGGGAAATGATCACCGGCCTGTTTGGTTATGACGGCATTGATGACACGCCTAAAGCCGACAAATCGGAGACAAAACCGGTACCGACATCCGGATCGCCCACGGATCAATTGCCGCTTTAGCATTAAAGACAGGGGGCAACGCCCCCCCTCTCTCGGCCCCTATAAATCTTGACACCTAAAATGGATTACCCGCTGGGGTACTTTAAAATTCCATGGTCTTTTGGCGCTCGAAAATGGTGCGCTATGTGCCCTCCCCTATAAGACTATTTAAGCGGCAATCTCGGCATCCCATCCGGGAAAAACCAGGACCGCAGGATGACATTTAAGCGATTTTGCTAACACTTTCGCGCGCTCTATGCCTAAGTTTATCTTGTCATGTTCAATTACCGAGATCGTTGACTGGGGAATGCCGGTAAGTTCAGCCAATTGATTTTGACTTAATTCTTGCAGTTCACGGATGATTCTTATTGATTCACCAACAGACACATCGATTGATTTTTTTGCGATTTGATATTCGCCCATATTATTTTCTCTAATAATCATCTAGCCCAGTCCAAAATCAAAAAAGAACACACTGAGTACCCAAGGCTCAAAACTTATATGTCACTTATACTGTGAAGTTGGTATCTTTTTAATCGACCATTCGTAGAATTTACTCGACAAACAATGGCATTGAGCGGCTTAAATCCCCCCCTTGCAACTTTTCCAAGATTATCCGCCATGATCGTTTTTTGATAATCATCTAAATCAAAAACTGGACTAAAGCTGTGCGAAATTGAATCGATTGCAGTAATAAATCGACCAGTTCCCGTTCTTGCATTAAACCGACTTACACCAACTAAGATAACTTCAGTATCAGTCTCAACCACCTCTGTTTCGAGATAATTGAGCGTGTCTTCATCAAATGTAATTATAGCTGTGCGCCCTAAAGATAAAGAAACTGACAAACCTTGGTTTTTAACGGGAAGATGAGCGTGATGTAAAGCATGCTCCAATCTTCCATGAAGGTCTTCATTCGCCTTTGTGATTTGTTGTATTTTTTTCTTGGCTTTTCTATTTTGTATGATGTATGGAATGCCCAAGCAACTCGATAAGAGATACTTGACCACATCGTATATTCCATTTTTTGTTAAATCGGTAAGAAGAGAAATCGTCTCAGGGTCGGTGACAAGGAGTTGAATGTACTGTTCAAGGGAGCCTTCCTGGCTTTTCTTTAGTACCAGCCTAAAACCCTTGGCTGCTGGCGCTTGAACTACGACTTCACCATGTATTGACGCATGTAACGAAAGAAGAAGAATTTCAGATATTGCTGCCAAAGAATGGCTTCCATAGTACATGTCGAGGCCATCAAATTTTATTCTGCCATCGTCGTACTTAACTTTAAACATTAATTCCATAAAATAGTCCTTTCTTAATTAATGGAATGTATAACAAGTTATTCTCTTGTTTCTATATATTCACGCTATTCATTAAAGTCTGACAGCAATAAGCTTTGATACCTCGCCTTTTCCAGCAAGATCTCACGTAAACTTTGTATGCCAACAAAAACAAGAAACTTTAAAGCCCCTTCAAAGCCCTCTGCCGCCTGGCCTCTTTCGGGTCATGAACCAAAGGCCGATAGATTTCTATCCTATCGCCCTCCCTAATAGGCTGATCCAGTTTGCAGGCCGCGCCAAAAATGCCCGCATTAAGCTCGGACAAGACAATCTCAGGGAATCGTTCCGGCAACTCCGAGGCTTTTATCGCAGCTTCAACCGTCGTTCCTTCCTGCATTTGAAGCACAACTATCGCCTGCTCTTCGGGCTTGGCGTAAGCCACTTCGACATTAACCATAAACGGCTTTGGCCCGTGCGGTAAATGAACTCACCATCGTATTGCAGATCTGGTTAAAGACTGCACCGAAAGCCATGCTTGCCAGTTTGCCTGACATTTCAAACTCCAGGTCCAGGGAGATCTTGCTGGCATCTTCGCGTAGCGGTATAAACTCCCATCGTCCTTCCAAAGATGAAAACGGGCCGTTCAACAGGGACAGCGTCATGCTGCGGCCGTTATCTATCTTGTTCCGGGTCGCAAAGGATTTTTTAAAACCGCCTTTGGAAATCATTAACTCGGCTTCGACAATGTCATCTTCGCGCTTGATGATCCGGCTGCCGCTGCACCAGGGCAAGAACTTCGGGTAGGCTTCAATGTCGTTAACCAGATCAAACATTTGCTGCGCTGAGAATTTTACAAGGGCGCTTTTTTGAACAACGGTCATGCTTAAAGAACTCCAACCACGTGCAGAAATACCAGAAATACGGCGGCGGGAGAGACGTAGCTGATTAAAATTTTCCATATTTGATAGCCGAGCGGATTGGGCATGTTCAATTCCTGCTCGGTATGTTGCTGCTTCATGATCCAACCGGCGAACACTGCGATACAAAAGCCGCCGATAGGCAACATCAAATTGGCTGTTAAATAATCCAGCAATTGAAAGATGGTTCTGTCGAAAATCTTGAGCTCAGACCAGATGTTGAATGAAAAAACGACGCCGAATCCCATCAGCCAGGTTACCGAACCTGACCAGATACAGGCTTGTTCCCGGCTCATGTTTTTATTTTCAATCAACCATGCAACAGCCGGTTCGATTAATGAAATGGACGAAGACAATGCCGCGAACACCAACATTACAAAAAATAAAATGCCGAATAACCAGCCGCCGGTCATGTTGCCGAAAGCAATCGGCAAGGTTTGAAAGATCAGTCCGGGACCGGCGGCAGGTTCCAAGCCATTGGCAAAAACAATCGGGAAAATGGCAATACCCGCTAACAAGGCAACCACGGTATCGGTACCGGCAATCCAATAGACGGTTTTGGCGATCGACACATCCTTAGGCAGGTAAGAGCCGTAAACCATAATGGCGCCCATGCCTAAACTCAATGTGAAAAAAGCATGCCCCATTGCGGTCAGTACGCCATCAGCAGTTATCTTGCTAAAATCGGGCGTGAACAAGAATTTGATGCCTTTGTCATAATACTCGTCAAAGGTCATTGCATAAGCCACCATCAGCATTAGCAGCACAAACAGGCTGGGCATTAAAAAACGCACCGCTTTTTCCAGGCCGGTATTAACGCCGCGAACCACGATCAGCATGGTCGCCAGCATGAACAGGGTATGCCAAAACAGCAGCTTGATCGGGCTTCCGACAAAATCGTCAAAAAGCACTTTTATTGATGAGGCATCGGCACCCAAAAAACTGCCGGAAAAAGCTTTTACCACGTAAGCGGAAGCCCAGCCTGCAATAACGCTGTAATAAGACAGTATCAGGAAACCGGCAGTCACTCCCATCCATCCCAAGTAATGCCAGTTTTTATCGGCTCCGGCTTCATCGGACAAGGTTATCATGGTGCTAATGGGGTTTTGTCTGCTGCGCCGTCCCAGCAGGGTCTCCGCCATCATAATGGGAATGCCGATCAGCAATACACACAACAAATAGACAATGACAAACGCCCCGCCGCCGTTTTCACCGGTAATATAGGGAAATTTCCAAATATTACCCAGACCGACTGCGGAACCCGTCGCAGCAAGAATAAATGCGAAACGTGATGACCATTCACCATGTTGTGATTTTTTTGTATCCGCCATTTGTGTGCCTGTAAAAACTCAAAGGTTACCAATTCACCACGAAGTGCTCTTCGTGTCCTTCGTGGTGAGCTTTTCTGACTATTGCAGTAATAATCGAGTAAAATAACAAAATTATTCCTTTACGTCAGTTTAAAAATCTATGGCCGACAAAAAGTCCAAAAAAAATAACAAGCAGCAAAACGCCACTATCGCCGTCAATCGTCAGGCTAAATTCGAGTATACAATTGAAGAAAAGTTTGAAGCAGGAATAGTTTTGGAAGGCTGGGAAGTTAAGAGCCTCCGGGATGGCCGCGTGCAGCTTAAAGAGAGCTACGTCGCGATAAAGCGGGGCGAAGCTTGGTTGTCCGGCGCTCATATTTCGCCGCTGTTATCGGCGTCAACCCATGTTAACCCGGACGCTATCCGCGCCAAGAAACTGCTGCTGAACCGGCATGAACTCAACAAGTTGATCGGCGCCGTCGAACGCAAAGGCTACACCTTGATTCCATTGTCCATGTACTGGAAGAACGGCCGGGCCAAACTGGAAATCGGTCTGGCAAAAGGCAAGCAATTACACGACAAACGCGCGGCCTCAAAAGACCGCGACTGGCAACGTGAAAAAGCACGCGTTATGAAAAAAGGCTAAAGGCGCAAGGCAAAAGGCGAAGGATGTGTGTTTTAGCCTTTTGCCCTTAGCCCTTAGCCTTCTTCCCCTAACCCTTTCTTTCAAATTAAAATGACCACACACCCTAACCTACTGTCTGCAAAAAACAGCCTGTTGATCGTCGTTGATTTACAGTCAAAATTATCCGCGGCCATGCCTGAGGCCGAAGCTCAATTGATGACCGACAATGCCCGCAGCCTGGTTGAAGCCGCCGGGATGCTAAACATTCCTGTGTTGCTAACCGAGCAATATCCTAAAGGCCTAGGTTCTACAGACACAACCATCACCGACATATTGTCGGAAGACACGCTGATTTTCGACAAGACCGGTTTTTCGTGCTGTGCGGCTGACGGTTTCATCGACACTGTAGCCAACACCGATCGCAAGCAGATCATACTGGTCGGCCAGGAAGCCCATGTTTGCGTCTTGCAGACCGCGTTGGAATTGATACATCTTGGCTATCAGGTGCATGTCGTTGAGGACGCCATTTGCTCACGCAAAGCGGAGCATAAATTCTATGCCTTGCAGCGCATGCAACAGCAAAATGCCTCCATCACCAATTATGAATCGGTGTTGTTCGAATGGGTTAGGGATTCCACCCACCCTGAATTTAAAAAGATTTCCGGATTACTCCGCTAACTCCTGTTTACCTTGTACTTATATATGTCGCGCGCATCATTTATTGAAAAAATAAAAAATAACGAAGCTGTCGGCTTTAATGACACCATCGCGATCATTACCGATAATTACCATTACCAAGCCACCGAATTCAGCAACGGCCTGAATGAGCAGTTGTTAGTCAATCAGGCCGGCACTAACGAAGGCTCCTGCAAGATTTTCGCTTTTGCCCAGATCAACCAGCTCGACCAGCAACAAACCTTAAACCTGTTCGGAGATTATTACCGAGTGGATGTATTAAACGATCCGGACGGCACAGGCCATCAGAACATCAGGAACTTCATGAAATTCGGCTGGGATGGCATTTGCTTTAATGGCGTGCCGTTGACGGCTAAATAGCATCATCGTTACAAGACATAAAAACTCACCACGAAGAGCACAAAGGTTTTTTTGTTTTCTCCATTCCTACGCTCCAACGTAATAATGCAGTAAGTGATATAAAAGCTTTTCACTTTGCTTTTCTTCGCGCTCTTCGTGTCTTCGTGGTGAACTATCATTACTCAAATTATGACCGACTTTCTAATCATCGGCCAGGGACTGGCAGGCAGCTTGCTTGGATGGGAGCTCATACAAAGAGGTTGCAAAGTCGTCATCATCGATAACGGCCGGGAAAATGCCTCGCATGTTGCCGCAGGACTGATCAACCCGATCACCGGCATGCGCTTTGTAAAATCCACTGATGTCGGTCTGCTGTTACCTACGGCAAAACATTGCTATACCCAGTTAGCCGATTTTTTTCAGCAAACGTTTTATATCGAAAAACCGATGCTGCGGATTTTCCACAACGACAACGAATTTAAAAACGCTGGCAAACGCCTTAATGACCCCGCTTATCAAGCCTATCTCGGCGACATCCAGCCGCCGGGCAAAACCCTCGACAATCTGGCAACGCCGTTCGGTTTTCTGGAACAAAAACAAACCGGCTATTTATTAACCCGGCCATTACTAAGTTGCCTGAAAGCGTTTTTCATTGCTCAAAACAGCTACCGGCAAACTGATTTTGATTATCGGGACATACAGCTGCAACCGTCTTTACGCTGGCAGGACATTGCACCCAAACAGATTATTTTTTGTGAAGGCTATCAGGCAATGCAAAACCCCTGGTTTTGCTGGCTGCCTTTTCAACCGGTAAAAGGCGAGATTCTAACGCTTGAACACCGGATCGAACTGCCCGATAAAATCCTCAATTACGGCAACTGGCTGATCCCGTTAAATGCCCATCAAATCCGTGTCGGCGCGACTTTCGACCGGGACAATTTGGATACCGAAGCTACCGAGCACGGCAAAAACGACTTGTTAAATACCCTCAGCCAAATCTCGGCCGATTTGACACATTCAACCCTGATCAGCCATCAGGCCAATATACGGCCTTGTACGCAAGACAGACAGCCTTTTATCGGCTGGCACCCGCAACATAAGCACTTGGCTGTATTTAACGGCTTCGGCGCCAAGGGCAGCTTGCAGATACCCTGGCACAGCCAGCACTTTGCCGATGCCTTATTAAAAGCCGCCACCTTACCTCCAACTTGTACTATCCAACGCCATTATGAAACGCATTTCACTGGTTAACACCGCTCATGAACTGATCAGGAACATTCTCAGCCCCGGCGACATTGCCATTGATGCAACGGTAGGCAACGGCCACGATACGGTGTTTCTAGCCGAACAAGTCGGCCCGTCCGGCCGGGTTTACGGCCTTGATATACAGCAGGAGGCCATTGATTCTACGCGGGAGAAATTCCGGCAAAACGAGCTTTCGGATTGCCTGACCTTGATACATGCCAGCCATGCCGACATGAACGAAAAAATCCCTTTCGATCTTCACGGTAAAATCCGGGTGATCATGTTTAACCTGGGCTATCTGCCGGGCGGTGATAAAAGCGTCATCACCCTGACCGATTCGACATTGGGCGCCTTATCTGCCGCCATCCGGATTCTGGCTGTGAACGGCATCATCACCCTGCTTGCCTATCCCGGCCACCCGGGCGGCGATCAGGAAACCGACCAGGTTAAAACCTGGTGCGAACAACTAAATCCTGAGCAATTTAAAGTTCGTACTATTTACAGCACGGCACAGAAAGAATCAGCTCCAAGGCTTTTTGTGATTAGCAAGTTGAGCTAAAAACCACGGACCATGCCGAAAATAGCATGCGCTAAGGCTGGTATTTTATCGCTACGGCACGAACGCTATTCAATGGGACACCGCGAAAGCTGCCGGCTGGCCCATCCGATATCGTCCCGCCAATAGGTACATGCACCTGACCATGCTGATGGGTAGGCCCGATGACTATTGCGTCCGCGCCTATTTCCTTGGCCCTTTCAAGCAGAGCATTGTTCGCCTTGGAGCCCGCACTGACCTCAAGCTCTGCGATTTCCAGATATTTTCGATCCCGTGGCCAGGTTTGCAAGACCTCGGCATTAGCGGTCGGCTCGAAGGTATCCATGGTATATCTCATCTCCCGTACCGACGGAAGCCCGCTACAAGCGAACAATGAAAAAAGTATAATTAACAGGATTAATTTATATCTCATGATATGTCTCCCATAGAATCAGACTGTTTTGTTCAAACTACCCCCTTTTCAATCTGTTAGCAACAATCCTGACCATAAACTTCAAGCCTCAACAGCCATCCAATCGCATTAGAATCCCAAAGATGCTCTAAAAAATGACAACAAATCTGGTATCATTGCGACCCTTTATTTATCCATTCCCCATAAGGACAACCCATGTCAGAATTTAATAATGTAACCGTCGTCAAAAAAGCCAATGTTTACTTCGGCGGCAATGTCAGCAGCCGGACTATCAAGTTCGCTGACGGCACGACCAAAACCTTGGGTTTCATGTTACCCGGCGAATACACTTTCAACACCGCCGATCCTGAACTGATGGAAATCATCGATGGCGATCTGGACGTTTTATTGCCTGGCGCCGAATGGCAAACCATAAAAGGCGGCGAATCTTTCAATGTGCCTGCGAACTCCGCTTTCACAATGAAAGTTAAAGCGCCTAGCGATTATTGCTGCTCATTCCTTAAATAAGGACATGGAAAAAATCGCCATCTTTGCCGATGTGCAGAATATCTATTACACCACCCGACAAAGCTACCGGCGGCATTTCAATTACGCTGCATTCTGGGCGCAAGCGACCGCCAACAGGGAAGTTGTCGCAGCGTTTGCTTATGCGATCGACAAAGGCGACAGCAAACAACAGGGATTCCAGCAGATACTCAGGAACATCGGTTTTGAGGTTAAACTGAAGCCTTACATCCAGCGTAGCGACGGTTCCGCAAAAGGCGATTGGGACGTCGGCATCACGCTGGACGTGATCGACACTGCCCCCAAGGTTGATGTGATTGTTTTGCTATCCGGCGACGGCGACTTCGACCTGTTACTGGATAAAGCTCGAGATGTTTATGGCACAACCACGGAAGTCTACGGCGTTCCGGCACTGACTGCCCCCTCATTGATCAATTCGGCCAGCCGTTTTATTGCTATTGACGACAAGCTGCTGCTGTAATGGAGTATAGGCTTCGCCTGCAAACGCAAGCAAAGCTTGCACTCCAGCTTGGCGTACTGTTTTTCTACCTGCTGAATAGCTACAAATCTGTTAGAATAAACTTTTATTTTTCAAAGCCGTAAAAAAACGCTCAATGGCGCTTAAGTCAACCATCTATAAAGCCGACTGTCAGATTTCAGACATGGACAGAGGCTATTATCAATTACATAACCTGACCATCGCCCTGCATCCCTCGGAAACCGAAGAACGCATGATGGTGCGTCTGCTGGCTTTTGTGATTAATGCCCATGAACAGCTGCAATTCACTAAAGGCCTGAGCACCGACGAAGAGCCTGAGCTCTGGCAAAAAAGCTTGGCCGACGACATTGAACTGTGGATTGAAGTCGGCATGCCGGATGAAAAACGCATCCGCAAGGCCTCCAATCGCGCCGATAAAGTCATCCTCTATACCTACGGCGGACGCAACAATATCTGGTGGAACCAGATTCAGCCCAAGCTGGAACGCTTTAAAAACCTGACGGTCATTAACCTGCCTAAAGAGGCCACCGATCAACTCTCATCCATGGTAAAGCGCACCATGCAATTGCAAGTCAGCATTCAGGACGGGCAGATTTGGGTCAGCGACGATCAAAACACGGCCAATATAGTGCCTGAAACTTGGCTTAATTAAAAAGCTTTCACCACGAAGTTCACGAAAAATATCATTAAAACTTCGTGTTCTTCGTGCCTTCGTGGTGAATTAATCTCTTTGTATCTCAACAATCTTTTACTTCAATCTTCGGAACAAAAACTTGATTTCTACAGCTAACATCACCATGCAGTTCGGGGCTAAACCCCTGTTTGAAAACGTCTCGGTTAAATTCGGCGACGGCAACCGTTACGGCCTGATCGGCGCGAACGGCTGCGGCAAATCGACCTTTATGAAAATACTGAGCGGCGATTTGGAACCCTCGGCGGGCAACGTCAGCATCAGCCCCAATGAACGCCTGGGTAATTTACGCCAGGATCAATTCGCCTATGAAGACCAACGCGTGCTGGACGTGGTGCTGATGGGCCATACCGAGATGTGGGCGGCCATGTCCGAGCGCGACGCCATCTACGCCAACATGGAAGCTACCGAGGACGACTACATGCATGCCGCCGAGCTTGAGTCGGTATTCGCCGAATATAACGGCTATACCGCCGAAGCCAGGGCCGGTGAATTATTATTGGGACTGGATATTCCGTTGGAACAGCATAACGGCCCGATGAGCGCCGTAGCGCCGGGCTGGAAGCTGCGGGTATTATTGGCGCAAGCCTTGTTTTCCAATCCCGACATCATGCTGCTCGATGAGCCGACCAACAACCTGGACATCAACACCATCCGCTGGCTTGAAGATATCCTGAACCAGCGCAATTGCACGATGATCATCATTTCGCATGACCGCCACTTCTTAAACAGCGTCTGCACCCACATGGCCGATATGGACTACGGCGAACTGCGCGTTTATCCAGGCAACTATGACGATTACATGATAGCTGTAACCGAAGTCCGCGAACGCCTGCTGGCCGGAAACGCCAAGAAAAAAGCCCAGATCGCCGAACTGCAAACTTTCGTCAGCCGCTTCTCGGCTAATGCGTCCAAGGCCAAACAGGCCACTTCGCGCGCCAAACAACTGGATAAAATCAAACTGGATGAAGTCAAGCCCTCAAGCCGGGTTAATCCGTTTATCCGCTTCGATCAGACCAAAAAACTGCACCGCTTGGCGCTGGAAGTTGAAAGTTTAAGCAAAGGTTATGGTGAGCAACCGTTATTTAAGGACCTGAACCTGATGATCGCCGTCGGCGAGCGCGTTGCGGTGCTCGGCCCTAACGGTATCGGCAAATCTACCCTGCTGCGCACTCTGGTCGGCGATTTAACGCCGGACACCGGTGTTGTTAAATGGTCGGAAAACTCGGAAGTGGGCTACTATGCCCAGGATCATGCCGAAGATTTCGCAGAAAACATGACCCTGATCGAGTGGATGGGGCAATGGCGCAAGGAATCGGACGATGACCAAGCCATACGCGGCACATTGGGACGATTGTTGTTCAGCGCGGATGATATCAATAAATCCGTAAAAGTCATCTCCGGTGGAGAACAGGGCCGCATGCTGTTCGGCAAGCTGATCCTGCAAAAAAACAACATCATGGTGCTGGACGAACCGACCAACCATTTGGACATGGAATCGATTGAATCACTGAATACCGCGTTGGAAAATTATCCGGGTACCTTGATATTCGTCAGTCATGACCGGGAGTTTGTGTCATCGCTGGCGACACGGATTATCGAATTAACCCCGAACGGGGTGGTTGATTTCAATGGTAATTATGAAGATTATCTAAGCAGTCAGGCGTAAAGCGACAAATTGTAAGCTGGGTTGAATCGATAGCGTAAACCCAGCTTTTAATTTAGAACTGGATTGAGCAAACACGTAAAGATAAAAACATTGTCACCACAACACGAAGAGTTTTAGTTTTCGTGTCGTGGTGAATAAAAAGCCGTTTACCAGCGTTCCGCGCTTAACCCGATTAGATAAAGACTAACCGCCGTTCCTTAACGTATTCCCCACCAAATCCGCGACCGCCCTGTTCGCCACGCCGACTACCTTGATATTGCTTTTAATAGTGCCGATGTAATTTTCGTGCAAATGGCCGTGAAAGATATTTTTTACGCCCATAGCGGCAGCCAATTCGCCAATCGCATCAAACCCGTGCCGATGAGACCCCGGCGCTTCATGGGTTACCAAAATATCCGCTTTCAGCGTTTTTAACGCCTCAAACTCATCGTGCCAAATCGCGCCTTTGTATTTTAACGACATAGCCGTATGTCTCGTATTGGCGGGCTGGTTATGCAGAAAGTGTTGCTTGCCACGCCATTTAGGCTGCTGCGGCGGATACCAGACCCGGCCAAGAAAAATACCGCCTAAACCGGCAATTCTCAGTCCCGCTATTTCCGTAACTTTCAAGTGTAAACTGTTTTCAGCCAGGGCCGAGTGAAACAGGTTTTTATATTTGCAGGGCGTTTCAAAATCATGATTTCCGGCAATCCACCAGATTTGGGTTAAACCGACAATTTCCTGCAAACAGGTATCTAGCGGTGTATCCAGGTCGTAATCGCCCAGCAAGACAACGGCCTCGGGTTTATATTCATGTACTGCCGCTATCAGCGGCTTGAAATCTCCGTGCGGATCTCCTGCAAATAAAATCTTGTTTTTGGGGTTCAAACTGTTACTCCTGTTAACTGGAACCTGGCACTAACGCTGAAATAACATCATTCTATTTTCGTTGCTCCGCGCGGGCTTGGCATTTTTTTCGATTATAGACAAAAGTCGCTCTGATTAATATCAGGCAGTTAAATACGGAGTATATTTATCAAGATTTACAATGCGCCTTAACCTCTGCGCCAACCGTTATAACGAGCGACACACCATAACAAGCCTTTGGGCACATGGTTGCGCTTCCAGATGCCGGCCACATATTTGTTGGCTTCGGATAAGGTGGGATAAATATGAATGGTACCCAGCAGCTTATTCAGGCCGATATTGTGTTTCATCGCCAGCACGAACTCGGCAATTAACTCGCCGGCCTGTTCACCGACAATGGTCACACCGAGAATCCTATCCCTGCCCGGCGGAGTTAAAACCTTAACAAAGCCGTGCGCCACTCCGTCGGCAATTGCGCGGTCAAGATCGTCAAGATGATAAGTACTGACTTCAAAGGCCATCCCCTTGGCTAAGGCATCCTGTTCATTAAGGCCTACCCGCGCAACTTCAGGATCGGTAAAAGTAGCCCAAGGAATCACCGAGTAATCGGTACGAAACTTAAACAAGCCGCCAAACAGCGCGTTCACTGCCGCATACCAAGCTTGATGGGCCGCCACATGCGTGAATTGAAACGGACCGGATACATCGCCGCAAGCATAAATGTTCGGGTAGTTGGTCTGTTGAAATTCATTGGTTTCGATGGTGCGCGAAGTTTCAACGCCCAACTGTTCAAGACCATATCCTTGGATATTGGCAACCCGGCCGATAGCCAACAATACTTGATCGAAAGGAATACGCTGCTCTTTATCGTCATGCTCGACAAGCAGGATTTTTTCATTGTTTTCAATGATAAATCCTTTGGCGGTATGTCCAACAAGCACATTAATGCCTTCCAGACGGAACTTAGCCATCACAGCCTCGGAAACTTCGATGTCTTCCTTAATCAGCAGGCGCGGCGCCATTTCGACTTGCGTGACCTGGCTACCGAAACGGGCAAAGCATTGGGCCAATTCACAACCGATCGGCCCGCCGCCCAATACCACCAATCGCGCAGGCAATTCGCGCAACTCCCAAATATTATCCGAGGTCAGATAGCCGATATCCTCGACACCTGAAATCGGCGGAACCAATGGCCGCGAACCTGCGGCAACAACGATGGCGCGCGTAGTGATAATGCGGTTTTCCCCGGCTGTTGTCACCTGAACTTCCCACGGTGAAATAATCTTCGCTTCGCCTTCGACAACGTCTACGCCAAGGTCTGTATAACGTTGCACGGAATCATGCGGCTCGATGGTAAGAATAACCGACTGCACCCGAGTCATGGCATCGGCGAAATCGAATTCGGCATCGGCTTTTTTAATGCCGAAATCGGCAGATCGGCGTATCTGGGCCAGCAATCTGGAGGATCGGATTAAGGCTTTGGACGGAACGCAGCCGGTGTTCAGGCAATCACCGCCCATCTTATGCTTTTCAACCAAAGTGACTTTGGCTTTGGCGGCGGCTGCAATATAAGCGGTGACCAAGCCGCCCGAACCCGCGCCTATCACCACGATGTTGTTATCAAAGCGCGGCGGTTTATGCCATTGCGCATAAACCTTGTTGGCCTTGATAGCTTCGACGATTTTATTAGCCAACAGCGGAAAAATCCCCAATAAAATAAACGAGCCAACCAAGCCTGGAGATAAAATATCCGTTAATGATTCCAGCTTACCCAGCTGGGTTCCGGCATTCACATAAACCACGGTACCGGCGAGCATGCCAATCTGACTGACCCAATAAAACGTTTTGGTATTCAGGTTTGTTAAGCCCATAACCAGGTTAATAACAAAGAAAGGGAAAGCCGGCACCAGCCTCAGTGTAAAAAGATACAATGCGCCGTCTTTATCTATACCTTTATTGATAGTTTCCAGGCGGTCGCCGAAACGGGCTTTAACCGCATCCCGAAACAAAAAACGCGCCGCCAAAAATGCCAGCGTTGCGCCGATCGTGGAGGCAAACGAGACAATAAACGTCCCCCACAATAAGCCGAACACCGCACCGCCGGCCAGCGTCAGAATCGTAGCCCCCGGCAAAGATAGCCCGGTCACTGCGATATAAATCAGTGCATAAATAAAAATTGCCGAAACGGGATGGTTGCTGCGATAAGCTTCTATAGACGCTTGCTGCGCCTTGAGTGTTTCCAGCATTAGATAGCTTTGCAGATCAAAAATAAAAAACGCCGCGATCAGGGCGATGATGGCAGCCAAGAATGCCCAACGTGAAATATTCATAATATTCTCCTTGCCGAAAGTAGTTTGCAGGAATTCCCCATAGCCCTGTTTTATCTGTAAGAGGCCCAAAATGAACTATGAGTTCGATATCCTGCCTTCCTTAACTAAAGAGAATACAAGAAAATATGTAAGCTTATAAATTCTATGTGAATAAAAGGTAAAGCTTAACCCGCCAAACGTTTGGCAATTCGATGATAAGCATCCTTAAGTTCTTCACCGACTATTTTTGCATTGGCTATAAATTCCTCGGAAGTTTCTACCGACTCATCCCCAATTTCAGCTGCTTTGGCTTTTAAATGGCGCCAATCTTTTTCGACTTCTTCAAACTCTTGCCTTGCTTCCATGGAAGCAAGATGCAGCTTTAGTTTGGCTTCATCACGTTCTGCTTGTAACTTTTTTAATACATCTTCAAAATCTTCTTTTAATGACATGATACGCTCCCGTTTTATCTCTCATCGCTTAGTTTAAAACCCATTGATATCGCATAAATACCAGTAGAATAGAGAAATCAACCTCTTCAATCAATAAGTAGTTGCACTGACCAAGCTTGGCGACTAAGACTCCAAATGCCTTGCATTACCTGCGTTTCAGCTATTTTTTGCTGTATGATTTAATAAAATTGTAAAAAATTACTGGTATAGTATCTTGATAGATGAATGTCCGAAATTACATCCACGAATAGCACTTTTATGACATACCAACTTTTATTGTTACGGCATGCAAAATCGGATTGGTCGGTTGATATGGATGATTTTTTCCGCCCCTTGAAAAAACGCGGCCGGCGCGCTGCCAAGCAGGTGGGGCGCTGGTTGAGCACGCAGCACTTGATACCCGACACCATACTCAGTTCACCGGCAACGCGTGCCCTGGAGACGGCACAGCACGTTTGCCGGCAATTAGACATAGACGAGTCGTCTATTATCTGCGAACCGCGCATTTATGAAGCCGATGCTCAGACTTTGCTTGCCGTATTAAAAAATCGATGCCATGAACGGTGCGTACTGTTAGTCGGGCATAACCCAGGCTTAGAGGAATTGTTACTAAAATTAATCCTCCATCCGGTTCCATTATCGGCTAACGGAAAATGTCTACCTACCGCCGCTTTGGCTCAACTCGCATTTGAAGGCGACTGGGCAGAACTGACCGATGCCAGACTGGTCACGCTGATCCGCCCGGACAGCTTGCCTGAATAATTAAAAGACGGAAATATTAATGTTAAGACTATTCAACTTTGACAAGGGCAGACTCAAAGAACATACCCCGCCTGAAGATCAGCTCAAGCAGGCCGTCGACAAAGCCGCCTGGATCGATGCACACGATCCCAGCGAAGACGAACGTGCTCAACTGCAAGCATTCCTGCGCACTACCCTGCCCGAATCGGATGATGTGGAGGAAATCGAATCTTCAGCACGTTACTTTACCGACCCCACCGGCGTTCATGTACGCTCTTTATTCCTGTCAATAAGCGAAGGGCGGCACAGTACGGCAACCGTCGCCTTCATTTTGCAAAATGACCGGCTCATTACCCTGCGTGAAGGTGCGTTAGCCGATTTCCGCCTGCTGCGTATGCGTGCCCGGCATGGACAGGTAGCGGCGCATTCACCGCAGGAATTGCTGGTGCTGATCTTCGAGCAAAAAGTGGAAAACCTCGCCGATGCGCTGGAAGATATCCACCGCAAACTGGAAGACGTTAGTTATCTGGTACTGGAAGAAATAGACTCCGATCTTGAAAATGCCATTGACCAGTTGGCCAAACTGGAAGACAGCAACGGTAAGATTCGGCTGTGCCTGATGGATACGCAACGCTCCATATCCTTTCTGCAACGGCATTTGCGCAACCACCCCGAATTACAGGAAACGGCACGGGAGATTATGCGCGACGTGGACACGTTGATGTCGCACACCACTTTTCTGTTCGATAAAATCAACTTCTTGATGGACTCGACCCAAGGCTTTATCAACATTACCCAGAACAAGATCATTAAAATCTTTTCCATTGCCGCCGTAGTCTTTCTGCCCCCTACTCTGGTCGCCAGCATTTACGGCATGAATTTCCAGTACATGCCGGAACTCAACTTGCAGCTGGGTTATCCCGGTGCACTGGCATTGATGCTGCTGTCAGGGATTGCGCCTTATTGGTTCTTCAAACGAAAAGGCTGGCTGTAGGTTATCCAGCCTAAGTCAACATACCACTCGAACCATTGTTTTAACCCGATCTAAATAAACAACTCGATGATCAATAACAAGGGCTATCGGTCATCGACAACCTACTCCACAGGGCTGTCGCGCAGCAATTGTGATAAGATAAAAAATTAATCTTTCCTCTCTACGCTCTACTGCCGGACACTGTCTACCTGGAAAATTTGCCATGCCCAAGGAACCTTTTTTTCGTCTCAATCAAGAACCCGATGCCCTGAGCGGTTTTTCCCGCACTGTCGCGGAAATCCAGTGGTTATTACTGGTCTTGATGATGTTTTACCTGGTGGTGGGCCAAATCGATGAAAACGTTAAAGTCTTTTTATTAGGCGGTCTCTGCGCCTTCGCCGGCTTTGTCATGACGTTCCATTACCTTAATTTTTTTGCCAAAGCCAACGTCTGGAAACTGGCATTAGAAACCTGGGTCATGATCTTGTTAGTCACTTGGTTCGTTTGGCATACCGGACGCCAGGACAGCCTGCTGCTTAACTTGTACTTTCTGCCCATCATTACCAGTGCCCTGGCCTTGGGCAGGCTAACTACATTATTAGAAGTAGCATTAATCGGGGCTTGTTATCTGTATTTGGGCAAAAGCGGCCTGCCCAACGACGAGGTATTTTCCTTAACCCAAAGCAGCGTCCTATTGGCTTGGCTGTTTCCTATGTTGCTGGTCGGCTATGTCACCACCATGTTGTCCAGCGACATCTACCATGTCTTCAGTCGTATTAAAACCACCGCGCAAACCGATGAATTAACCAGTCTCTACAACCGCCGGGCATTCATGGATCTGCTAGAAAAACAACTGCAACAAGCCCAACGTAGCGGACACACTTTCAGTCTGTTGCTGGGAGATTGCGATAACTTAAAAATCGTCAATGACAAATACGGTCATGAAGCAGGAAACCTGTTATTGCAAGCCATCGCCGGCAACTTTCGTAACTGTTTAAGAGGCTGCGACTCCGCTGCCCGCTACGGCGGCGATGAATTTACCGTATTGCTGCCCAACACTACTATAGAAGCCGCTGAACTGGTGACCAAGCGCATCCAGAAAACATTGGCTTCGAGCTGTTTTAATTACCGTGGCAGTGTGATCAGCACCAACATCAGTATCGGCATCGCCACCTATCCACAACATGGCAACACAGCCGAGGCATTGTTACGGCATGCGGATGAAGCCATGTATGCCAACAAGCGCGAAAGTAAAAATCAAGTTATTGAGTAATGCAAAAAGATCATAGAATAGATACAGCGCACCCTGTCCGGCTAAGTTTCAATCTTGTTTTTCAGATTGTTTTCAAGCGTGCGAAACAGGTTTCGTCTGCAAACCCAAACCTCGCATATCCGCTTAACGTGCTCTGTTCGTACTGATCAACTTGGTGGGCTCGCCATTAATTCACTGCTTTAACCCAAGCGAAATAATTCCTTAAGCAATAGCTCAACAGCCCAGGTAACAACCAATCCCAAAAAAGACATAGCCAACGATACTGTCATTATATTGAGATTATTCAGTGTAAATTTGTTCATCGCGATGCCCCTTGATAAAAAATCATTCAGGGAGTCATTTTGAGCCATCCACGTTAAAATTTGATGACATGGCAATAGGCCGATCATTTATTGCAGGGCGTCAATCATCAACTGGCCCAATTGGGTATGATGCAGGATTTTGGCAAAGGGTCGCATCGTTTGTTCCTCTCCCTTTACGAAAACGAACACCGGTGTGCTGGTATGGGTTCCGGTCGCCCAAACTACCTGCTGACCGGTAGCTACTGCTTGTGCCAGCAAGTTTTCACGATTTCCATTTTGATAAACAAAAAACGCACCGTTGACCTCTATTTTTGGCACGACTTTCTTGCTTAACGAGATATGCCCTTCCCGATATAAAGGATTGGCTTCGGTTGCGAGAATTTTTACCGCCTGAGATTCGGTAATCTTAAATTCCGTGTAGCGATTAACCAATTCGGTAAGTTTTAATGGTGTTTGTTGATCTTTAGGCAGTTGATCAAACTGGCTGAAAATATCACGGTAACTCAATTGTTGCGCATAAATCCTGTCCAACACTTCGGGACTGCCGAAATTAAAGTTGGGCTGAAACAATGTCCCCTCAGCGAATGCGGCTCCAGGCAGACTGTGCGGCTTAGGGATGTCTACACCAGAATAGCTAAAGCCGAAACCGCCGGTTTCATGATCCGCGGTGACTATAATCAATGTATCTTGCCGGCCTTTCGCCCAGTCCAGCACTGCATTCAAGGTGTCATTAAAACGCAGCATTTCATGCAACAGCAAACCGGTATCATTACGATGCGCCGCCCAATCGATCTGCCCGGATTCGATCATCAAGAAAAATCCCTGCTCGTTACGGTCAAGAATCTCCAAAGCTTTAACGGACATTTCCTTTAACGTCGGTTGGACATGCTTTGCATCGCCACGGTTTTGAGTTTCAACAATACCGTTTGCCATGCCTGAACCTGCAAATAAACCCAGCGTTTTACCTTCGGATTGTTGCAGTTGCGCCTTGTTGAAAGCCAGCTTGTAACCTTTTTGTTGCGCGGCGGTTAACAGGTTTTTTTCATCCTTGCGCAACGATTTGATCTCAATGTTATTGTCCGTTAACTGTGCCAATTGCCAATATTGCTCAGAGTTTTTATCATCAACCTGTTCGGGCAACCAATAGCTTAAACCGCCCGAAAACATCACATCGGCCCCGGTTGCCAGTAGATCTTCCGGGATGCTGTCTACCTGACTGCGGTGCGTCTGATGCGCGGCAAAGGCGGCGGGGGTTGCATGGGTAATGTGGGTATCTGAAACCAAGCCAGTCGCTTTACCCAGGCACCTGGCTTTTTCGATAATATTTTCCTGAACATTGCCATCCTTATCCAGGCCCAGCATTTCCGCGCCGGCAAATCTCCCGGTTGCCAGTTGCGTTGCCGATGCAGCCGAATCGGTCACCAGGGCATCGCCGGTATAGGTCATGGAAATGCCCAGCCGCCCCTGCTCCATCATCCGATCTAACGCGGTAGTACGATTGGCGATAACGCTATGCGGAGCCTGTCTGGCATAAGACAATAATAATCCGACTTGCTGCGGCCCCATACCGTCGCCAATAACCATGATTATATTTTTGACCTTGGCGGCCGCCTGCGGCTTAACACTGTCCGCTGAGGTGCAACTTAACAGCGCCGCGCTAATCAGCAAAAAGAACCATCTTTCTTTCTTCAGTATTTTTAGCATTGTGTGTTTTTTAAACCGGGTAACGTACTGTTACTGGGTATGATTAAAAATGAGGAGGTTAACATACGTCAGAATACTCATTTTCCGTTACATGTTGATGACGGAGAAATTACGCTCGTGTATCAGAAACTTAAACGGGTGCCCATGACGAGCAACAAAGATCATAAAGGCCTGGTTTATGGAAATAAAATCAAGATGCTCTTTAATGCCCGACGCCAGAGTCAAACTGACAGGCATAAAAAAAGGGTTATCATTTCTGATAACCCTTCTATATATGGCGTCCCCAGGGGGGTTCGAACCCCCGTTACCGCCGTGAAAGGGCGGTGTCCTAGGCCACTAGACGATGGGGACTAAAACTGGTTTAGTCAGCCTATGCTTAACTGTAAATCAAATAGAACAAATTCATAAAAAATGCCTATAAAACATAGGCCTTAGTATATGGCGTCCCCAGGGGGGTTCGAACCCCCGTTACCGCCGTGAAAGGGCGGTGTCCTAGGCCACTAGACGATGGGGACTAGAACTGTTTCAATCAACTTTTTGGTGGAGCCAAGCGGGATCGAACCGCTGACCTCTTGCATGCCATGCAAGCGCTCTCCCAGCTGAGCTATGGCCCCTCTAAGCTGAGAACCGGCATTATACGGCAATTACCGGTTATGTCCAACATTAATTTAAATCTCTTACATAATTTATGGCGCGCTGTATTCTAGCCAAGGTTTTTTCCTTGCCTAACAACGACAAGGTTATGTCGATGGCCGGTGACACCGCTGAGCCGCAAACCGCAACTCGCAAAGGCTGAGCCACCTTGCCAAGCCCAAGCGACATGGTTTCGGCAAGATTCAGCACAATCTGGTGCAAGGTTTCGCCCTGCCATTCTGTCACGGCTGCAAATTCATCGTGCAAGCGCGCCAAAACCTCATCCGAGCCTGGGGTGAAATTCTTTTTAGCCGCTTTTTCATCATAGGCTTCGAAATCCTTGTAGAAATACACGCTTGCAGCGGCCATTTCAACCAATGTTTTGCAGCGTTCCCGTTGCGCCTTGACCATATCGACAAGACTCGGACCTTCGGTAGGATCAATGCCCAGCTCGCCCATGTGCCAGCTTAAATGACGCGCCACATGCGCCGGATCACTATTCATGATGTACTGATGATTCAACCACAACAGCTTTTCCATGTTGAATGCAGAAGCCGACGCATTGACTTTTTCCAGCGAAAAATGCTCGATCATTTCATCAACGGAAAAAATCTCCTGATCACCATGCGACCAACCCAGACGTACCAGATAATTCAGCAACGCTTCGGGCAAATAGCCGTCGTCACGAAATTGCATCACACTCACCGCGCCGTGACGCTTCGACAACCTGGCCCCATCCGGCCCCAATATCATCGGCAAATGCGCGTATTTCGGAACTGGAGCTCTCAGGGCTTTAAGGATATTCATTTGCCTTGGCGTATTATTGATATGGTCATCGCCGCGAATAACGTGCGTGACCTTCATATCCATATCGTCGACCACCACCGTTAAATTGTAGGTAGGCGAGCCGTCGCCTCTGGCGATAATCAAATCATCCAGTTCTTTATTGGCAACCACAATGTCGCCCTTAATCAAGTCAGGGATGGTTACTGCACCGTCAACAGGGTTTTTAAAGCGTATGACCGCTTCCCGGTCACCTTTAGGTTCATTCAAATCCCTGCATTTACCGTTATAGCGAGGCTTTTCCTTATTAGCCATTTGTTCGGTACGCAACTGCTCCAGTTCTTCTTTACTGCAATAGCAATAATAAGCGTCGCCCTGGTCCAGCAACTGCTGAATAATTTCCTTGTACCGATCAAAATGGTGGGTTTGGTAAAAGGGGCCTTCATCATATTCCAACCCCAACCAGGTCATGCCTTCCAGGATGGCATCGACCGATTCCTGAGTGGATCGCTCCAGATCGGTATCTTCAATCCTTAGGATAAACCTCCCGCCATGCTTTCGCGCATACAGCCAGGAAAACAACGCGGTGCGTGCGCCGCCTACATGTAAATAGCCCGTTGGACTGGGGGCAAAACGTGTTTTTATACTCATTTTGATATTATTTCGTTAGTAAATTCTATTGGGACTTGCTTGGCGGCGATTTTTTCATGCCGCCCTATTGTCATTTTAACATCGTTTTTCATCGTCAATACCGGTGATTACTATTCTGCTCATATATCCTGACTAAATGCCAATAAAAAGCTAAAACAAATAATCTGAACATCAATACCTTTAACTTTATTTACAGAACGTACTATAGTTTCTAACAGCAATTAAAACACAATATCCTCGGCAATTGCTCTTGCATACCTGTCCAAGCAACCGTCGTGCTATTAAAAATTTAATTTTAGAATGCTGGTTTGCCCCTGCATTCAAACTAATAGTGTCCAATAAGTATTATTACTTATTTTATAGATAACCTGTTTCTTATAATCTGTAACTGTTTACCACCCAAACTCATTATTTTAGGATTATTTATTCGACTGAAAATCAACCTCGATGGCTGCTATATAGCATTACATTATCTAATAACTATTTGATAACAAGGAAATATGTCATGAAAAAAATATTCATCATTATTGCAGCCATTACGAGCGCGGTTATGTCGGGATGCGCGTCGCAACCTACAAGCACTTTCGAAAGCTTTCACGCTCAGGATCTAAATCAAGCGATTTCCTCAGGACAGTTCATCCAAAAAACCGACAACTTCTTTGTCCTCAATGACTCCTCATCATCGATGAAAGAAAATTATCTTGGCGGCGGTTACTCCGCTCATCCGGCTCCTAGCAAATTTTCAGTCGAAAAAGAAATCCTCAACCGAATGAACCAAACAATTCCCGACCTGAACCTGACTTCAAGCATACGCAGCTTTGGTTCTGGCCCATGCCTTTCATGGGGATACAGCAAACTTAACCAAGCACCAACCACCTACACAAAGTCATCTTTCGGTAGCGGTATAGATGCATTGACCTGTGCAGGCGGCGGCACACCAATGATTAGCGGCATTGAGGAAACACCTAAAGACTTAGCAGGAACAACGGGCAATATCGCCGTTTTAATTCTCAGCGATGGACGCGTGGAGTATACCCCTGTTCCAGAAATTCAAGCCTTAAAACAGCGCTATGGTGACAGATTATGTGTTTATACTGTCTGGGTAGGCAATAAAAATGATGAACAGGGACAAATCAAATTACATGATCTCTCTGATATTGCCGGTTGCGGTTTTAGCACCACTGCTGATCGGATTGCAAGCAGCAGCGACATGGCCAATTTTGTGCAACAAGTTTTCTTGAAACCCGGCACACCGGTTATCGACTGCTCTAAGCAAGATGATGATGCCGACGGCATCGACAATTGCGTCGATAAATGCCCGACTACGTTAAAAGGCGCCCATGTTAACCAATTAGGCTGCTGGATTGTTGATATAAAATTCGACAACAATAAAAGCAACATCAAGCCCCAATATTTTCATGAACTCGATAATGCAGTTACTGTTATCAAACACAATCCCGGCGCACACATTGAAGTCCAGGGCCATACCAGCAACACCGGCTCAGCGGCACATAACCTGAAATTATCAGAGCGCCGCGCTCAGGCTGTTAAGGACTATTTAATCCGCAACACCCAAGGAAGCGGAATGTTGACTGCGAGGGGGTACGGTTTAACCCAGCCTATCGACACCAATGAGACAGAAGAAGGGCGCGCTAACAACCGCCGAGTGCAACTGGAAGTCCTTAAGTAACTTTATCTGATACGGCAAGACCAGAACCCCTTGCATTAATAAAGGCTCCCATTTGCAAATAAGGGCGGGGTAAAACCCCGCCCTTTTTCATTGCTTAACTTATTCAGCTATTTTTTAGTTTATTGCGTTCAAATCTACAAGCCTGACGCCAGCAATTTTCTTATCCGTCACTAATGCACTGCAAACGCCCTGCCCCAAATCTATATTCAGCGCATGCCACGTCGAAGCCTGCCCGTAATCAGCAGGCACCCTTAAAAACTCGGACTGATTTTCAGGATTAATAACGCAGCGATTCAACCCCAGACCAATACCGCGTCCCGTAGCCTTAACGAAAGCCTCCTTACGCGTCCAGAAGCGGTAAAATTCGCTGACTTTTTGATCTTCCGGCAGATTGTTCCAATATGCGATTTCTTCGTCGGCAAAGCATTTATCGACCAGCCCAGCCAGACTGGTTCTCGACTTGCAATATTCTATGTCCACCCCCAACTGACAATTCCAGGCTACGGCAATCACCATAATACTTTCTGAATGCGACAGATTGAATACCAGTTCGGGCCTATCGACAAGATAGGGTTTGCCATGATCGGTTTTTTTAATATTGATCAATTCCGGCGGCTCATTAAGCGTTTGGGCTAATACATTTCTTAACCGTCCATGCGACTCTACAAAACGTTTATGCAATAAATCGTTTTTTATTCTTTCGGCATGCGCCTGTTCGCCTGCGTCGAGAACCCGCCAGTAGTTTTGGTAATGAATATTATCGGCGGCAATATTGCCGTGCCATATTTGGATAGTCTCAGCATTCATAATCTTGGAGCACATCTACAGTATTAATGCCCAACAACAGCCCGTCCTTCACCGCGCCGATCACTAGCAGCCGTTAATTGATGAGTCGCCCTGCTCCACTGCACAGCCTGCATATCGCCATAATTGTAACGCGCCTCTTTCAGCTGATGCCCCATTGCAGCCAGACCGAGAAGCTCATTTGCCGTGAGCGCGCCTTTTTCATATTCAATCGTGTCAGGCATGAATTGATGATGAAAACGAGGCACTTGCACCCACGAGTCCGGCTCATGGCCTTTGGCAAAATCCAGTGCAGCCAGCAGCACCATCGAAATAATACGGCTGCCGCCGGGCGTTCCCAACGCCGCGACGTGTTGCCCATCATCAAGAAAAGTGGGCGCCATGCTGGACAACATGCGTTTGCCCGGCGCGATCGCATTGGCGGTGCCGCCTATCAATCCGTAACCATTCATCGTACCCGGCTGGCTGGCAAAATCATCCATTTCATCATTCAGCAACACGCCGGTTCCAGGCGCCACTAAACCCGCACCAAACGGAAAGTTAATGCTTAACGTTGCCGCAACCCGATTGCCGTCTTCATCAATAATCGAAAAATGAGTGGTATTAATACCTTCCGGTTGCGGCTGGATTTCGCCGGACAACAGCGCGCTGGGCAAGGCTTTATCAGGCCGTAAACTGCTACGCAACCCGGCCGCATAATCATCGTTCAACAAACGCCTGACCGGCACATCGATAAAATCCGAATCACCCAGATATAAAGTCCGGTCATGGTAAGCGCGGCGCATGGCCTCGACAATAAGATGCTTTCGGGTCAGTTCATCGGCTTGTTTTAAATCGTAGCCCGACAGAATATTTAGGGCCTCTATCAGCACAATTCCACCGGCAGATGACGGCGCCGCACTGGTGATTTTTATCCCGTTATAATTACCTTTTACCGGCTCCCGTTCGGCAACCCGGTACGATGCAAGATCCTGTTTTGTCCAGATGCCTCCGGCCCTGTTGACACCCTCCACCAGTTTATCGGCAATCTCGCCGTCATAAAACCCGTCCCGGCCCGAGTCGGCCAATTGCTTTAAGGTATGGGCCAAATCCGGTTGCCGGAGTATTGAATAAGCTTTGGGGATATTGCCGTTGACCAGGAATATCTTCGCCGTCTGCGGATGTTTTTTTATCACCTCGGACCTGAATTTGAGCAGTTTTCTATGCTTTTCGCCGATTGCAAAACCGGTCTCTGCCGCCCTGATCGCAGGTTTCAGGCTTTCCGCCAACGGCAGGCGCCCGTATTTTTCCGACAGGTGCACCAGAGCCGCCGGCATGCCGGGAATAGCGGCGGCCAGCGCGCCATCGAGCGATAACCGTGCAATCACTTTTCCCGACTTATCCAAAAACATGGCCTGATGAGCCGCCAGCGGCGCTTTCTCCCGGCCATCGATCATGGTTTCAAAACCGTCCGATTCCCTGTGCAGCAACCAGTAACCGCCGCCGCCCAATCCAGAGCCGGAAGGCTCGACAACCGCCAATGTTGCGCTAACAGCCACTGCCGCATCGAAAACATTACCGCCTCCCTCCAGAATTTCAAAACCGGCGGCGGTTGCCAAAGGATGAGCACTGGCGATTGCAGCCTTGGTTCCATCCGCATAAACCTGCGCAACCCCGAAAACAATCGTCAAAAACAGCGTCGCACAATATTTCATTACCCTCTTATCCTCTGATCAAATTTAAACTGCAAACGGTTAATGCAATTAAACCATATTTACAAGAACGCACCAGCTTGATGCTCAACTGATTATTCAGTTTATCAATAAAATTATATTGTTAAATAAATTGCTAAGTATTTTCACCAATATTTTTTCTCATTTTTCTATTTAAAATAATAGTGAGATTGTTTGTTTCATACTCAACTCAAAAACAATCATTAACCCTATAACAGAGGTGCAAAATGGCTAGAACTGCTAAAAAAACTGTTAACGAAGATGTTTCAAATCACGAAGAAGAGAGTCCGACAATATTCCTTCCCGACCGTGACGCCAAGATTGCCGAACTCGCCTATTACAAGGCTGAAGGCAGAGGTTTTGCACCAGGCTACGAGCTTGAAGACTGGCTTCAAGCCGAGCAGGAATTCCTGCCGTAAGGAAACAGGCGGTATAAGTCGCAAGTCCCGTCAGGCTTATATTTTTAATTCATTTAAACATATAGTGCAGGAGAAATTTATGCCAACTCAAAAAACTGATAAATCACAGCAAGGTTCTGAATTAATGCCAAAATCATCGTCTGGCGGCTTGATGTCATTTGACGAGCTTGATAATTTTTTTGATGATTTTCTCTCGCGTAGATGGCCGCGTTTGCTGGATTGGAATATGTCCGCTCAAACAGAAACCAACTTTCCCAAAGTTGATATTCTCGATCACGACAATGACATAGAGGTTCATGCTGCAATGCCGGGCGTTAAAAAAGAAGATCTGGATGTAACCGTTACCAACCAGGCCATCACCATCAGGAGTTGCACCAAGGAAGAAAAAAAGGAAGAGGAAAAAGGCAAATTTTTTCGTCGAGAAATAAGATGTGGTGAATTTCAGCGCACACTGGCCTTACCCGAAAATGTCGATGGCGACCAGGCAAAAGCATCGTTCAAAGACGGCATACTGACAGTAACGATTCCCAAAACCGAAAAAAGCAAGCGTAAAAGCATAGAAATCCATTAAATGGTCTAAGCCGAAATAACCTGCTATTGCTCGGCGCTCGAACAGGTTATTTCGGCATCGCCATGGATTCGATGTTCGCTGCATTGACGGTTGCTCCGGAGAGCTAAATGAAAAATGAAACCATTGCCGCTATAGCGGCCGTATTAGTGATTATCCTGGGGATACAGGCTTATACGATGTTTCGACTGAATGATCGGCTCAATCAGTTAAGTGGGTTTTATAGCCAGAACGGAGAACCTCAAACCAAAACATCAACCCCGCCCAAACCAACCACATCGAATGGCGACGAATTCTTTAAAGGCCGTACCTGGAATCCTTATGCAGAAATGCAGCACATGCAAAATGAAATGGAACGAATGTTCGAAGGTGCATTTTCGCGTTTTCACATAAAAACGCCTTCAGGCAGATTAAGCAAAATGCCTGACGTGGATTTACAGGAAAAACCCGACCTCTACATTGTGACTATGGATGCGCCCGGCGCCGATGAATCGACCATGGACGTAAAGCTGGAAGGCCAGGTTTTGCATATTTCGATTACAACGGAACAGGCAAAGGATGAAACTGAGGATAAAAGCAACCAATACAAATACCGGGAACGCTTCGTCGGCCAATTTCAACGCTCATTAACCCTGCCGGGACCTGTCAACGCGGCAAAAATGACAACCGGCTACCACAACGGCGTGCTGACCATTACGATTCCCAAGGCATAGTTACAAGCTGATGTTACGCAGTCAGTCGCATTTGGGTTACGCCGATTCCTAAGCAGAAGCGTAGAAAACGGCACACAAACCAGAGAGCAAGTGGTGACAGATACATGCCCGTAGCAGGATTCCCGTATGCCGCGCCGAGTACCGGAGCTTTCGCCGGGACAAATCGGCAGGAAAGCCGATTTGCATGCGTAGCACCCGCAGGGCGAGGCTCAGGGATGTGCCGAGTGACTCTTGCCCGTAGGAGCGCTGCATGGATGCAGCGAGTTGCCAGTGGGCCAGGGATGGCCCTTCTGGCAACCCCCGGTGAAAGCGAGGAACGGAGGACAAATCGGCAGGACAGCCGATTTGCATGCATAGCACCCGTAGGGCGAGGTACAGGGATGTGCCGAGTGATTCAAGCGGCAATCGGGTCGCCTTTTCTTTGGTTACTTTCTTTTCGACTGCACGGATGCAGGAGGTACGACCCCAAGGATGGGGGAGGTAGAATTGCGTCGGGAACAGCAATCGAGAGCAACGCAGGAGCAGTTGCCGAGGCGAAGCAAAAGAAAGTAACTCGCCTTCGGGGGCGAGACCCCGATTCAAATAACCGTCGCGTTAGCGACACCGTAAAACCAATTCAATTAACTGCGTAACATCAGTTACTTAGTTATTCGATAACTTCACTTGATATAGCAGGCTTAACCATGATGCGAATATTTCTTTTTCTGGCGACCAACGTCGCAATAATGGTGGTGATCAGTATTGTCTTTAGCCTCTTGGGCTTAAGCGGGACTTTAGATGCGCAAGGCATAGATCTTGACCTTAATGCCCTGCTGATCGTATCGGCGGTCATCGGCATGACCGGCTCGTTCATTTCGCTAGTTATGTCAAAGTGGACCGCGAAACAAGCCATGGGCGTTCAGGTTATCGAACAACCGCAAAACCAGACAGAGCAATGGTTGAGCTCGATTGTAGCCAGCCATGCGCAAAAGGCCGGCATCGGCATGCCGGAAGTCGGTGTTTTTGAGGCTCCCGAGGCCAACGCCTTCGCTACCGGCATGAACAGAAACAGCGCCTTGGTAGCGGTTAGTACCGGTCTGCTGCAACGCATGAACAAGGATGAAATTGAAGCCGTTGTCGGGCATGAAATTACCCATGTCGCGAACGGTGACATGGTAACAATGGCCTTGATGCAGGGCGTGGTAAACACCTTTGTGTACTTTTTTGCCACCATCATCGGCCATGTGGTTGACCGCGTTATTCTTCAAAACGAACGGGGGCATGGCGCCGGGTATTTTCTCGTGCAGATGGTTGCACAAATTGCCTTAGGGTTTCTGGCCACCATGCTGGTCATGTGGTTCTCCCGTTACCGGGAATTCAAAGCCGATGCCGGGGGCGCCAACTTGGCCGGCCGGGGAAAAATGATCAGCGCTCTGCGAGCCTTGCAACGCGATTACGAACAGCGAGACCTGCCCGGCCAACTGGCGGTTTTCGGCATCAACGGCAATAGCGCCAACAAGCTGTTTATGAGCCATCCGCCGTTGGAAGAGCGCATTGAAGCGCTACAAAATATGCGCTGAACTATTTCATATCGATGCTAAGCCACGCCGCTGTAACCTGTTAATCCACATCAATGGGTTTAGGGAACTGTCTGGTAAAAATCAGCCAAAATGGGGGCTGGTTAAGATGATTGAAGACACTAATCGGCCATAGTCCTTGCGGGGAAAGCCTGGAATCAAGTTCAAGCCCCGATGCTGCGGGCTTCCTATCGACGAACTCGCCCTGCGGCAACGTCGCCGATAAACGTCCAATCACAACAAATTCATGCCGGTTAAGCACTGAATCGGTAGCTTTTCCATAATGTTGCCCATAACCATTAAGTCGAGATTAAGCTACGCCATTTATATTACGCGAACCTCACCGTTATTTTTCATTCCTCATTTCAACTTTTATCCAAGGAGAAATGACAATTTAACCAGGAACCTCTATGAAAACCCAACCAAACTGGATAAGCGCCATTGATCGGATAGTCGATATGGGCTTGAACCATGGATTGGCGCAACGTACAACTGAAGATCAAGCTTTCAATGGACGGACCATTTGTTTAAACGGCAAGCATGTGCTGAATTTTGCTCTTTGCAGTTATTTGGGATTAGAGCAGGATTCCCGCCTCAAGCAAGGAACTATCGACGCGGTGACCCGCTACGGCACCCAGTTCGCCATATCAAGAACCTATATGTCGGCAACGCCCTACACGGAATTGGAAGCGCAGCTTGAAAAATTATTCGGAAGCCATGCTCTGGCAACCCCGACAACGACATTAGGCCATATCGCCGCCTTGCCGGTGCTTATTCAAAAAGGCGATGCCATTATCATCGACCAGATGGCCCATAACAGCATGCAAACAGCCGCAAAGTTGGTGCAGGCGGAAGGGGTGCCTGTTGAAACTTTACTGCATAGTAACCTTGAGCTGCTTGAAGAACGGATTAATGCGCTTAGCCAGCAATATCGCCACGTCTGGTACCTGACGGACGGCGTTTTCAGCATGTTTGGCGATCTGGCTCCGGCTAAGGAATTAGGCGAGCTATTAAAGCGCTACGAGCAACTGCATCTGTATTTTGACGATGCTCATGGCATGAGTTGGATCGGCGAACATGGCAGGGGTTATGTTCTCGATTGCCTGCCCATTCGAGAACGGATGGTTGTTGCCACATCCTTGTGCAAGGCTTATGGGGCCGGCGGCGGGGCGCTCGTTTTTCCGAATGCAAGCATGCATAGACGGGTTAAAAACTGCGGAGGCCCGATGATTTTTTCAGGTCCTATCCAACCGCCAATGCTGGGCGCAGCGATTGCCTCGGCCCGCATCCATCTTTCATCGGAAATTGATCGTCTGCAAGCCGAACTGCAAGATCGCATTGCGCTCTGCAACCGGCTGCTTAAAGTTTACGAAATACCTGTAGCATGCAGCTCGCAGTCACCCATTTTTTACATCAAGGTAGGACATCCCCATAATGCCGGGGACCTAGCCAAATGCCTGCTTGATGAGGGCTTTTATACTAATCACGCCGTTTATCCGGCTGTGTCCCGGCGGAAATCGGGTATCCGCTTCACTTTAACGCGACACCTGAGTTTTGAAGATATTCACGGCCTGATTTCGACAATCGCCCGTATTCTTCCGAATTTCCGGGGAACAAGTTCCAAAAAGAAAACGGAAAAATGCATGCCACTGTAAACCTACCGGATAGGCTCGGTAATTGACGCTGCCTACCTGTCTATCCGCTACTAACGCTGATAAGTGCCAATCAGCTCTGTCTGTCCAATAATATGCCCTTGCATTGCCGCTTCCAGCTTGGCTTTATTGGGCTTTTGCAAATCAGGCAACTTAACATCCAAGGCATAGAGTTTATGAAAGTACCGGTGCCGGCCAACTGGCGGACACGGCCCTCCATAACCCGTTTTTTTCCAATCGTTTACCCCTTCTTGAGTCCCGGCAGGCAAATTACTGGCAGTTGCAGAGCGCGGTAGCTCCGCAGCAACCGGTGGAATGTTGTACAGCACCCAATGCACCCAGGTCATTTTGGGTTTGGCCGGATCCGGCGCATCGGGATCATCAACGATCAAAACCAGACTCTTGGCATTTTCCGGAACCCCTGACCAGATTAAGGACGGCGAAGTATCGTCGCCGTCACAGGTAAAAAGATTGGGAATTTCTCCCTGATGGACAAAGTCCGGCGATTTGAGGGTCAAAGTCATGTTTTGCTCTCCTTCAGCCCAAACGGCTGTAGCGACAAGGGTGCTAAAAACGAAACAAATTAAGCCAATAAACGTGGGTTTGCCGGTTAAACTCATTGATGACCACCTCGCGAACAAGAAGCTTATAACTTCCGAAAATAAATTCCATACTGGCGAACCATTCCTCTACTCATGTCCTCTTCAAAACCATAAACCTATCCTGACCGGCTGGCAATTGTAGAAAAGACCTACAGACAAACGACTTTTCATTGGTTTAAACTCCGGGCACTACAACCGATTCTTGCTCTATAAAATCAGGAGGTTGTGAGCATGAGAAGAATAAAACACCTAATTTTATGGCTTACGGTCGCCGGCATTATTTTGCTGCTGTTTTCCAGCCACGTCATAGCTGAAGATGATTTTTTCCGGCAACGGCAAGCGTTGGTAACCGTTATCAAGTCCCAGGTAAAAAGGACCAGCGACTTTCTGAGCCGGGAAGCGCTTGATGAACGGGTGGTAGAAGCCCTGCTCAAGGTACCGAGACATGAATTTGTCCGTGATTCTGATCGTCCGTATGCCTACGATAACCGGCCGCTCTCTATCGGTTACGGCCAAACCATTTCCCAGCCTTATATCGTCGCAGTCATGACCGACCTGCTTAAACTGAAAAAAACCGACCGGGTTCTGGAAGTCGGCACCGGTTCCGGCTATCAGGCCGCCGTTCTCGCCGAGCTTGCCGATAGCGTGTACACCCTAGAAATTATTGAACCGCTGGCCAGGCAGGCCGAGAAAAACCTTAAACAAGCCGGTTACGATGCCGTCCATACCCGAACCGGGGACGGTTATTACGGCTGGGAAGAGGCCGCGCCTTTTGACGGCATCGTCGTAACCGCCGTTGCGAGCCATATACCGCCGCCGCTGATCAAACAGCTAAAACCCGGCGGACGCATGGTCATCCCGGTCGGCGCTCAGTTTATGACGCAGTACCTGGTTTTGGTGACTAAAGGCGCTGACGGGAAAATCACCACGCAACAAATTCTGCCGGTCAGCTTTGTTCCGCTCACAGGGAAGCATTAATAATTTGCCCACGAAAGCCAAAAGCAGGCGGCACGGAACAGTCAGCTTGTTGTATTGAATTATCCACTCGCACTTGGGAAGGATTTATTACCTTGAAAATTTTCGTGCTTTTCGTGGACGAAATGATTTTTCTATCATTATAAGGAGAAGTGATAATGAATCCGCGTTTATCGCTACTGGCCGCCGTTGCACTTATCTCGGCCTCTGCCTTGGCCTATGAAGTGTTATTGATGCGCCTGTTTTCGATTATCCAGTGGCATCATTTTGCTTACATGATGATCAGCCTGGCACTGTTAGGCTATGGCATTAGCGGCGTATTTCTGGCGCTGAACCGCGACCGCCTGACGCAACTGTTCCCGGCAGCGATAATGGCCAATATGCTGCTGTTCAGCGTTTTTGCGCCAGCCTGCTTTCTGTTGGCTCAGCAGATTCCTTTCAACCCGGCGGAAATGTCATGGTCGCCGATGCAGTTACTGTATTTGTGCATTATTTACCTGATGCTGGCCTTGCCTTTCTTTTTTGCGGCCAATGTTATCGGTTTATCTCTTTACCACCATAACAACCAGGTATCGTCCATTTACGCGGCCGATCTGTTTGGCGCAGGCCTGGGCAGTGTCGGTGTTATTTTGCTGCTGTCCTTTATATTCCCGGAACAGATATTAACCGTGCTGATGCTGTCAGGAATACTTGCCGCCCTGCTGGTGTCGATCCATACCTTTCACGCCCCCAAACACTGGACTATTGCATCCGCTGTCCTCGGGCTGGCGGTTATTTTTGCCCCTGCCAATTGGGTGACACTGAAGGTTTCTCCGTATAAGAGCCTGAACCAATTACTGCAAGTGCCCGGCACAAAAATCGTAGGCCGATACTCCAGCCCGCTGGGCTTGATCAGTGTGGTCAAGAGCGAAATCACCCCGCTACGCCATGCCCCCGGCTTAAGCCTTAATGCCACGACAGAACCGCCGGAACAGCTTGCCGTGTTTACCGACGCCGACAACATGACCGCAATCACCCGCTATAACGGCAACCCGGAAACGCTCGGCTATCTGGATCAAACCACGTCGGCCCTGCCCTATCATCTCAAGCGATTATCCGACATCCTGATTCTCGGCTCGGGTACCGGCAGCGATATTTTGCAGGCCAACTTTCATGCCGTTAAGGACATTGACGCTGTCGAGCTGAACCCGCAAATCATCGATCTGGTTCAGCGCAAGTATGCCGACTTTGCCGGTAATCTTTATTCCAGCGCCCATCATGTAAATGTCCATATTGACGAAGCCCGCGGCTACCTTGCAGCAACGAATAAGACCTACGACCTGGTTAATATCTCATTGCTGGATGCGTTTGGCGCATCGGCGGCGGGCCTTTATTCAATGGCTGAAAACTACCTTTATACCGAACAGGCCGTACAGGAATATCTGCGCCATGTCAGCCCGGACGGTTATCTCAGCATTACCCGCTGGATTAAGGTTCCGCCGCGCGATGAACCCAAACTGCTGGCTACAGTCGTTAACGCGCTTAAAGACGCCCATGTCAGGCAACCCGGCCAACAAATCATCATGATACGCGGCTGGCAAACCAGCACTTTAATCGTGAAAAACGGCATTATTTCCGCAGAAGAAATCAGCCGCTTAAAACAGTTCTGCAACGACCGCAGCTTCGATCCGGTTTACTATCCGGGCATATCGGAATCGGAAACCAATCGCTTTAATATCCAGCAGCAGCCTTATCTGTACGAGGCGGCAGTCGCTTTATTGAGCGATAACAGCCAGTCATTTATCGATGCCTATAAATTCAATATCGAAGCTGCGACCGACAATAAGCCCTACCTGTTCCATTTTTTTAAGTGGCAAACCTTGCCCGAGATAATGTCGCTATTAAATACCGGAGGGAGCTTTTTGCTGGAAAGCGGCTATTTGCTGTTAATCGCGGCGTTAGCGCAAGCGATACTCGCCAGCCTATTGTTGATCGCGTTGCCGCTGTGGCTATGGAAAGGAAAGCTCGGCATCGAACCGGGGACGGGAAATCACCTGAACATGCTGGCGTATTTTTTCTGCCTGGGTCTGGCATTCTTGTTCATTGAAATCGGGTTCATCCAAAAGTTCATCCTGATCCTGCATCATCCGCTTTACGCGATTACCGTCGTGCTGAGTACGTTTTTGCTGTCTGCCGGGATAGGGAGTTTTTACTCGACCAACCTGTCACGCAGTACTGAAAAGTCCGCGTTTATGCTGCCGATGGCGGCTATCGCGTTGCTGAGCATCGTTTACAGCCTGGGTTTTGAGTCCATCAGCGGATTTTTGCTGAAAACAGGCAGCCTGAGCCGCTACCTGTTTTCAATAATTTTGATAGCGCCGCTGGGTTTTTGCATGGGCATGCCGTTTCCGATGGGCCTGGCTAAAATCAGCCAAACCGCGCCGGCATTGATACCGTGGGCCTGGGGTATTAACGGCTGTGCCTCGGTTATCAGCGCGATATTGGCAACCCTGATTGCGATGCAGTTCGGCTTTACCGTATTGATCTTACTGGCGGTTATTTTGTACGGCGTGGCGGCGTGGTGTTTTCCCAAATTGGCTTAGTATTCGGTCAATATTAATATGTCCTGTAAAAACCATTTAGCTTGGCGTAAATCTGCTCATCCCATTCGACAAGCTCATAACGGGCTTAGATAGGATCTGGATTTAGGCAGCAGCCCTTGATTCTCGCCGATACGAAAGCAGAGGTGCAGCATGAAGAAAATTCCCGAGATTTACAGTCAATGGCTCGCCCGCTTGGAAAACGGCGTGTTGCGCTACCCGAAAACGCTGATTCTGCTAATCTGCCTGGTCTGTGGACTCAGCTTGTTTCAGACAATCCGGCACCTGGATCTCGACACCGACACGACCAATATATTGTCAGAGGATTTACCTTTTCAACAGGATAGGAAACGTTTCATCGAGACTTTTCCGCAAGACGACCAGGCCATATTGGTCGTTGTCGATGCCAAAACGCCGGAACAGACCACACAGGCGCTTAATTACCTCGGAACACGATTCAGGAATGAAAAACAGCAGATACAATCGATCTATATTCCCGGCGCCGGGGAGTTTTTCGACCGGCATGGCCTGCTTTATCTCGCCCTGAACGAAGTTGAGGAATTGGCTGCCGGATTGACCAAAGCCCAGCCTTTTATCGGTACGTTGTCCAAAGACAACAGCCTGAAGAGTTTGCTCGATGTTATCGCCTTGGCTATTACCGAGCAAGAGCAGGAACTGCCGGTCGACCTGAATCCCTTGCTCGATAAAATACGCCTGGCGATCCGCGCGGCGCTGGATGGCAAATCTTACCCAGTGTCCTGGCAGCAAATGATGATTGGGGAAGACCGGGATTTATTGAGCACCCAGCGCTTTATCCTGGTCAAGCCGATACTGGACTTCGACAAAATGACGCCTGCCGAGGAACCGCTGGCGGCGGTGCGGGCTATTGTGGAAAAGGCCGAACAAGAACTGCCGGGCGTTAGCATACGATTGACCGGCGAAGTCGTGCTGGAGCACGACGAGTTGACCACCGTGACCTACAGCGCCGAAATGGCTTCGATAGCCTCGCTGATCCTGGTCTGCCTGACGTTAATAACCGGTTATCGTTCGATAAGACTGATGCTGATCACCTTAACCGTCATCGTCATGGGCTTGATATTGACCGCCGGTTTTGCCACGCTGGCCATCGGGCACCTTAATATTCTGTCAGTCTCTTTTGCGACTTTGTATATCGGTATCGGCGACGATTACGCGGTTCAAACATGCCTGCGCTATCGGGAATTATTGCGTCAGAACCTATCCCGGCCGCAGGCGCTGATCGGCGCGGTGCGCCATGTAGGCCCCTCCATTACCCTGTGCGCGCTTGCCGGGGCGACCGGATTTTTTGCCTTTGTCCCGACCGCCTACACCGGCGTTTCCGAACTGGGCATCATCTCCGGCGTGGGCATATTCATCTCGCTGTTGATTACGCTGATAGCGTTGCCGGCATTGTTGAAGTTATTCCCGCTGGAGTTGCCGTCGGCCGAAAAGTCCGAGAGCCTGTTTCCGGATTGGGTTTACCGCTTTCCGATGCAACATGCGACTTTGGTCAAATGGGCGGCAGGCGCATTGGCAATCGCCGGACTGGCTTTGCTGACTCAGGCCCGCTTCGATTCCAACCCGATTAATTTGCGCGACCCCGATACCGAGTCTGTCACCACGTTCAAGGAATTGCTGAAAACCAAGGAGTCGTCGCCGATGACCTTAACCGTCTTAGCCAAAAACAGCAATGAGGCGCTAACCAAAGCCCGGAAGCTGAAACAACGGAAATCGGTCGAAAATGCGATCACGATTTTCGACTATATTCCCGACCATCAGGAAGCCAAGCTGGCCATTCTTGAGGATTTGTCCTTGGTCATGGGGATACAGTTAACCACCTTCCCACCCGTTCAGGAAAGCAGCACCTCAGACAACATCGCGGCGCTGGAGAAACTTAATCAGGCCATCGACCAACATTTAGCTCAAAAACCGGACGATGAGCTGTCGCTTACCTTGCATGTGTTGCGCGAAGACCTGGAGAGCTTTGTCGCTACGCTGCAACCGGCATCCGAAGCGGAAAAAGCAGCGAAGCTGGGCAAGTTGCAGTTCAGTCTATTGGGCACGCTGCCCGACACCATGAACATGCTATTAAAAGGGCTGAAAGCGGACTTTGTTACGATCGATAACCTGCCTCGCGACCTGTCCGAACGCTGGCTCAGTAAAGACGGCATTTACCGGATCATGGTATTGCCCAGCAAGGATCTCAACGATCAGAAAAACCTGAAAGACTTTGTTGCCGAAGTCCGGCAACTGGCGCCCGACGCCACGGATTTACCGGTCATTTACCTGGAATCCGGCAACGCGATTGTCGGAGCCTTTAGACAGGCTCTGATCAGCGCACTGGGAGCCATCGTTGTGATATTGCTGCTCTCCCGGCGCAATATCAAAGATACGCTGCTGATTCTTCTGCCCTTACTGATGACGGGCATCCTGACCGGCGCCTCAACGGTGGTCATGGACAATCCGTTCAACTTTGCCAACATCGTCGTCATACCGTTGCTGTTCGGGCTTGGCGTCGATGCCGGCATCTTTATTGTCGATCGTCTGCGCAATCCCGACCAGGAAGACAGCGTATTGGACACCAGCACGGCAAGAGGGGTGGTTTTCGGCGAAATGACCACACTTTGTAGTTTAGTCAGTATGGCGTTCACGCCGCATCCGGGCTTGGCGAGCATGGGACAACTGCTGACCATCGGCTTGACCCTGATGGTTATTTGCACGCTGGTTATCCTGCCGGCATTTGCCGACAGCTATAAAACTAAAAAATAGCTCACACCCGGCATTGTTAGCATTATGCATTTCTTAACCCGGTAGGGGGCGCATCGCGCCCCATTTCGGAGCCCAAGCGTACTGGGCATTTTGATTGTTGAAATGAATGGTCCATTGGAATGCTTTGAAAGCAACCCGACCTTCTGGCGGTTATAAACGGGGCGCGATGCGCCCCCTACCTGGCTTGGAAAACGATCTTCGAGGAAGCATCTTGCAACTCTGACATTTTACTGACCTCTCCATGACTACTTTCAACTTCATCTGTGCGTATAATTCTTCAACAGACTTTAACTACATTCATCAACTTCTTCCATGACATTCGAACTGAACAAATACCTGAACAGGCTAAACATTGCCAAACCCGAAACCACGGCCGAAGGTTTGGCGCAACTGCAACAGACGCAGCTTAGAACCATCGCTTTCGAAAATATCTTTCCGCTACGCAATATATTGCCCGATTTGGAACCGTCAGCGATAAGCAAGAAAATCCTTGATGAAGGACGGGGCGGTTACTGCCTGGAATTAAACGGTTTATTAGGGCTTGCATTGACGGAGCTAGGCTTTAGCTTCGAACCTGTTTTAGCCAGGGTTCGGATGGGGCGGGCCGAAGGCGGACCGCGCGCTCATCTGGCTTTCCTGGTCGACATTGAAGACGATTTATGGCTGGTTGACGCCGGTTTCGGCGGCCCCTGCCCCAGGCGCCCGCTGTTGGTCTGCAACGATCAAATCCAGCTCCAGGACCAGGACATGTTCCGCATCAGGACTGATCGAGCCAGCAGCGAAATGGTCGTTGAAAAGCGTCAAGATGGCGACTGGTTTGCCTTGTACGGATTCGACCGGACGAAGGTTCAGCGTTGCGACCTGGAAGCCGCCAATGTGGTCTGTTCAACCTGGAGCCGATCCAGATTAGCGCCATTTCCCGATAATCTGCTAATGTGCCGTAATACCGAACAGGGCCGCATTCATCTGTTTAACAGAACGTTAACTACGACCTGCGGAGACAAGCAAACAAGCCGATTCATCGAAACGGTTGATGATTTAGGAGACGCCATTCAAAACGACTTTAGCATTGCCATCACAGTCGCTGAATTAAGCCATATCGCTTGCCGACTGGGGCTCAATACCTGCGAAGCAGACGCTGAGATGTCCGCAATTGACTTTATCAATTGATCGAAATACCGGCTGAATTCGCTTTAATAATGTCAGTCAGTTGCAGCCCAAGCCTTTAACATTGCGGCGGCTTGCTGGAGATCCGGCGTATCGAAGCCTTCCTCAAACCCGGCATGGATGCCGTGCAAAACCTGCCAGGCATCGTCAGCCCTATCCTGGCCGTTAAGCAACCGCACAGCAATACCGAGGTTTTGGCGAAAAAATTCAACATGGAATTCGATTTCATAACCGACGGGCGCATCGCGCCCCTACCGGGCTGAAAATGTCATTGATGAGATTTCAATCGAAGGCAGTGAGCCTTTCACAATTTCTACGGAGTCTTGTTATGAGATGGGCGGTAACTTCAAATGCAACTCCATTCGAGTGGCAAACTTCCATGCCTAACCATGGCGTTCAACCGGAGCGCGGTTATAATGCGATTTTGTTTTTCAGCTTTCCGAGCCGCGCCCGGTTAGCTTTACATTATGTGTTGACTACAAAGATGGAGGTGACCCATGTACTACATTGTTGAGACCGGAAAATCATTCGAACAGGCGTCGGTGGACCTTGATTCAGCAGTTAAACGGCACGGTTTTGGGGTGCTGTACGTCCACGATTTAGGAACCGCCCTTCGCAGTAAAGGCATTTCATTTGATGAGCAGTGCAAGATTTTCGAGGTCTGCAATCCGGAGCAGGCCGCGAAGGTTCTGTCAACCGATATGCGTCTAAACATGGCGCTACCGTGTCGTATCTCGGTGTTCACGGAAAAAGGTAAAACGAAGATCGGCCTGATCGAGCCGGCTGAAATGCTTTCGGCGTTATCCCAAGATGCCGCATTGGCGCAAATTGCCAGAGAAGTTGAGGAAAAAACCAAGCGAATGGTTGACGAGGCGAAATGAGTTCGTAGTTGGGTTAGCACAAAAGCACGGGGTCAGGTCTTGCAACCACACATCCAGCCTCTCAAGCCCGGTAGGGGCGCATCGTGCCCATTTCGGAACCCAAGCGTACTGGGCATTTTGATTCTTGATATGAATTGTCCGTTGGAATGCTTTGAAAGCAACCCGACTTTTGGCGTTTGTAAACGGGGCGCGATGCGCCCCCTACCGGGCTATGCTTATAAATCCCCGCCCTAACGAATAAGGTTAGATTGTGTGAGCGATAGCGAACCACAATCTGAACATGGAGTTCAACCGGAGCGCGGTTATAATACGGTTTTATTTTTCGCTTTCTGGGCCGTGCCTGGTTAGCTTTACGTTAGGCGTTCACCAATAATTTCGCTAAATTTAATATTCAACATAAAGAGCATCGAATGGCAAAGTTTTTAAATACCAGCGCAACAAACTATTACCTCGAAGAGCTAATCAAAGATGCCAAAGATAGGCTTATCTTGATTAGCCCATTTTTGAAGCTCAACGATAGAATGAAGGAGCTTTTAGCTGACAAGAATCGCTTGAAAATTGATGTCCGTATAGTGTACGGAAAAAGCGAGCTTCAACCCGAAGAAATTAACTGGCTCAAAGAACTCACTTATATCCGCACCAGTTTTTGTAAGAATCTTCACGCGAAATGTTACCTCAATGAAGAACTATGCATCATTACCAGCCTTAATCTCTACGAATTTAGCCAAGTCAATAACAACGAAATGGGCGTTTTAATTCGTCGGCCTGATGATGTCGATCTCTACAAAGATGCCTACGAGGAAGCACAGCGTATTATCCGTATCAGTGATGAGGTTCGTATTTCACTCGAACGGGTAACAAACGAACCTGAAAATGGGACGGAAACCGGGGAAGCCTTAGATAAACTTACTTCATCCAAGTTAGCCCAAAAATTCGGAATCAAAACCAACGAGTTAATTGAAAAATTGGTTTTCACTGGTCACCTTGAGCTAAAAGAAGGAAAGCATTACCTCACAACTAAAGGCAAGGAAGTTGGCGGCGAATTTCGTAAAAGCCCAAAGTTTGGTTTTTACTTTCTCTGGCCGGAAAACCTCAAGTTATAATTCAGCCCGGTAGGGCTCGCGATGCGCTCTACCGGGCTTCAAACCCACATGGGTTATCTCATGTCGTGAGCTGGTCGGCGACTAGCCATACCAGAGATATTTGATCGCTACCGGACTTTTTTGAAACCTTAAAAAGTCCGGAAACCACGTTTATTTTTTCTAAACAGGTTGTTCAACAGTCTTTAGTAAGTGGCTCGCTTGGACTTATCCGCTTCTTTCTTTGCCTCTCTGGCTTCTTTCGCCAATGCTATGTAATGTTGACGCAACAATGTGAGTTCTTCCTCTTCTATTTCTTCTAAATCGAGCAGTGCATTATTGGCGCCTTCAAAAGCCCGAATCAATTCATCCAATTTTACTTGCATAGCTTCCGTATCACGATTTTGGGTGTGCTGAATCAGGAACACCATCAGAAAGGTAATGATGGTTGTTGCGGTATTGATGATCAGCTGCCAAGTATCGCTAAAACCAAAAAGGGGGCCGCTGATAAACCAGATCAGAATAACGCCTATGGCAACATTGAAAGCAAAAGGCCTTCCGGACAAATGACTGAATAATCGGGCGAAATGGTCGAACTTGGTATTCCAGTAGGCGGCTTTCTCCATGTTATTTGGAAAATCAAGGACCTGCTTTTTAAAAAACTCCACGAGTGAATGGCTATTCATGTGATGCGCTCCATTGGTTTTAATTACGGGTTGATGGGTGTAGGCTCGGAAAACTCAGTCATGCTGTTTTTCGAAACTAAGTACCTGAATATAAGTTTCCAGCTAGGGTTCAAAACTGGAGTGCAGGCTCTGCCTGCTTTGCAAGCGGAGCTTGCACTCCAAGGCGACGCCGGTTAAATCAAGGGCATGAAGATTTACATCTTCGGCAAGCGCCAGCAGCGGTTGGGTATCGTGCATGCATTAATCCTGGGAAAACCAAATATCGCCATAAAAGGCGAAAACTTGCCCGCCGCCATTGTCAGTATCGGTCATCAGCGCCACTGCATCGATAAACCGAAAATCTTCGCCAAGCAACTTTTGCAGATCGTCACGGACATTGCGCTTTTCGCTGTACCAGACATTTGTCGATGCTTCCGGGCCGCATAGAGCTATCATCATCGCATGGTCGCCGGCAAAGGCGTTGGGCCAGACTTTATCCTTTGATGTATTGCTCGCCCAGACATAATTAATTGCCTTGGTCTGCCAAAACGCCAGGCCACCCTTGACCACGACATAAATACGGGCGGCATAATCGTCACCGGCCTTACTTTGCTCATTCAGTCCGCTCAAGCGATTGGCAATGCGCCAGGACCAATTCAGGAACGGCGTTTTCTCGAGATCGATGCGTTGTTCCTTGAATAATCCTGAAGCTGCGGCTTGGCTGTCGGCTTTTAGCGCCACGACGCCATCCAGGGTTTGCAACTGGTAACGGGTTTCGCCTTTAAAACGCTTGTGCTCCCAACCATCCAGACGGTTGCGGCTGAATTCGCCAAGCGGCAGTTGGGGTTCGGCAGCAAGATGCTGCACCGGTAAAGCCATCAAAAATACGATAAACACTATTTTCATGTTGATTCTCAAATCCCTTCGCAATTGAACCACGTCAATTGTAGGAACTCGGCTCATCACCCGCAGCAGCCCGAATGTTTACCCTGTTTCTGAACCGGAGGACAAGGAATGCTGCCATAAGAGCAAAATACGCAACAATCGCCGGATTTTGGTTTTAGTAAGCTATGGCAGCTTTCGCATTCGTAAAACCATTGACAGGCATCTGTGGGCATTTGCTCGGTTTTGCTGTGGCCGCACACCGGGCAGACCAGCGTGGATTCCAAAATGGCGTTATTCATTGTATGGCTCCTTTGATCGTGTGGAGGGATAGCCTGTCTCGGCAGTGGCGCGAAGTAGTGCTTCAACATCGGCTTTAGCATCATCGAAAGTCACAATAGCTTGACGGTTATCAAAGTTTACCGTTGTAGCTGTCACGCCCGGCACTCGATTAAGCGCTATTTTTATCGTAACAGGACAAGCGGCACAGCTCATGCCGGGTATTGACAGCGCAACAGTTTTGGGTGCCGCCCATACCGGCTGGTTAACAGCAATAGTCATCATTAACATAATAAAATTTCTTTTCATAAAGTCCGTCTAATAAAACAAAGGAAAAATATAAGGAAAAATCAGTGCCAGCAAAACCAGCGCCAACACACCGCAGAAACTAACGATATGCCACCGCCGAGCCGATGGTAAAGCGCATGATTTGCCAGGCTGACAGCTTGGTATCGGCCGAAAAATGCGTTTCCAGGCAAAAAACAGAGCGGCCAGCGAAATGATGATAAAAACGGGCCGATAGGGTTCCAGCACGGTCAGGTTGGCTAACCAAGCGCCGCTAAAACCCAGCAACAGCAACAAGAGTGGCCCCAGGCAGCAGAGGGAAGCAAGGATAGCACCCAATCCGCCGATGAGCAGGAAACGACCGCTGTGTTGTGATTCAGACATGAATATTCTCCGGCAAGTAAAACTGATGTAGTAAGCTTACTTCCGTATTCAAGTACGGAGTCAATAACCATGAATGAAATCGTTAGCAATTTGACCATTGGCGGCTTGGCAAAAGCAGCTGATGTCAGCGTTGAAACGATCCGCTTTTATCAGCGTCGCCATCTGTTGCCTGAACCGGACCGGCCTTTGGGAAGCATTCGGCGCTACCATGCTAAGGATGTGGAAAGGATTGTTTTCATTAAATCCGCGCAACGTCTGGGGTTCAGCCTAAATGAAGTGGCGGAATTGCTAACATTGAACGATATCGACCAATGTGACGAGGCACGGACTCTAGCCGAACATAAACTCATCGATGTTCAAAGCCGTATCGCCGATTTGCGCCGTATCGAAGCGGCCTTGCAGAATCTAATTTCCTGTTGCCAGATCAGCCGGAGCGCGACAAGATGTCCATTGATTTCAGCATTGCAAAAAAAACCTGATATTTAGATTAAATACCGATAGCCAGCATAGATTGCAGCCGAACATAAGGCAGCGCAAGGCAGCGTCAGCAGCCAGGATAAGGCAATGGATGCGATCACTTCTCTGCGCCACCGGCTATCGCAATTAAAGACAGTGATTGAACCAACTCATCAGGCGTGGCCTTTGTCGAAGAATTTGATCATTAAAGTTTGCGCCAGAAACAATGCGCAAATCGATCCGGCCAGCGTCGTCAGCGTTGCCCAGCTTAAAGCCAGTCGGTAATTTGCCGTGCCGCTGCCGAATAAGGTCGCCACACCTTTAAAGTTGTCGTTGGCGCCGTTGGCATAAGCCAGAAAACAGACAGCAATGAATAAGGCGCTGGTAATCATTGAAATTCTCCTTTGCCGGCCAGGATAGGGAATCGAGCTAAAATTTTTCCGGTATTTTGGAGTGCAAGCTCCGCTTGCAAAGCAGGCAGAGCCTGCACTCCGGCTTTGAACCCTAGCTGAAAACTTATATTCAGGTACTTATTACCGTAAGTCTTTAGGAGAACGATAAACCTTACAAAAAATATTCAGGCCGCGAAACTGATAAACGTAGCGCTTATGATGAGGGTAACGTTGGCGGCAGAAACGGTTCAACACCTTCAAAATCCACATCGGGATGATGTTTTTTTACCAGTTGCTTGATTTCTTCTATACGTTCTTTGGGAATGTCTACCAGAACCAGAAGCTCGCCGTTTTCGATAGCTTCTTCAAACTTCTGTAACCGGGTATTACCCGAGTTCATTCCCATTAAACCGCTCATCATCGATCCGATGGTTGCACCGGCAATGACGATCCCCAAAAGCGGTCCTCCCGCAACCGCAAACCCGGCAAGACGCAAACCGATTAAGCCGGCCAATAATCCGGTGGTGCCGCCTAATGCCATGCCGCGCTCAACCGCAGGAAGAAAATCCGTTTTTATGCTTATTCCGGCTTCAGGCATATCTTCAAGCGGCGTATCCCTTTTCGCAAGAATATGAATGTGTTGATCGTCCAGACCTTCAGCCCGGAGCTCGTCGACGATTTTATGGGTAGTGGCGAGATCGGGGGATAAAAAATAGATTCTTCTCATGGCGTTCTCCTTTGTTAATGAGATTCACATTGACGATGAAGTCCAATGAGAGGTTATACCGATTTTAAAATGCAATAACCGGACAGAGAAATCATTACCGATATCATAAATTTATTTCATTACGTTTCAATAAGTTGAACTACGTATTTCATCGGGGCTCATTGAGAGTATATTCTCGATATCCCACTGCAACTCAGGTATAAGAAATATTGCTGGGCAGAGAAATCGGTATCCGCAAAATGTTGTTTTGCCCCATGCCGCATAAAATCGGACGTTAACGAGGGGGTATCTTGAAATCGATAGCTGGATTGCTTGTCAGCCGATGGCTTTTGGTTTTCGTATGGCTATCAACTTTCGGCTTATGCACCACGGCATTCGCGGAGACAACACCCGCTTTACCTGCAAAAGAAAAATCGGCCGATATTGAAGTTTTCGTACGCCAAGGTTGTCCGCATTGCGCTGACGCGGAGGCGTTTTTGCAGTCTCTCAAACAGGAACAGCCGACGCTTAGCATCATAATTCATGACGTCATTCAAAAACCCTCTGCGCTGGAACGCTTACAGCTTCTGTCCAGCAATCAAGGCATAAAGACCGCAAGAGTGCCCGCTTTTAAGATAGGCGATGAATTGATCATTGGTTATTCAAAAGAGGCTGGCACCGAGCAGCTTATCCGTAATGCGCTCGCTAAAGCCCAAACATCCAAAATTCAGGATGATTCGGGCAGTTGCGATATAAAGGCAACCTTGCCTTGTGAAGCTGATCAACACATCGATTTCCTCGGCTACAGACTGTCGCTGGACGAGCTTGGATTAACGCTGTTCACGCTGGCGATGGGCCTGCTGGACGGTTTCAATCCCTGCTCGCTGTGGGTTTTGATGCTAATGATCTCGCTGCTTGCGTCCATGAATGACCGGATGCGGATGTTCACCATCGCCGGCACCTTCGTGGCCGTGGAAGGACTGGTTTATTTCATTTTCATGGCGGCATGGCTCAACCTGTTCCTGTTGATCGGCCTGTCGCGTTTCTCGGAAATCGTCATCGCATCCATTGCCTTGCTGGCCGGGCTAATTAATCTCAAGGATTTCTGGTTTCCCGGCCAAGGCGTGTCGCTATCGATTCCTGACTCTGCCAAACCGGGCATTTATGCCAAAATCCGGCAAGTTCTTCAGGCGCAGAACCTGACAGGAGCATTGCTCGGGACGGTGCTGCTGGCTCTTTTGGTGCAGATTGTCGAATTCATGTGCACCTCCGGATTTCCGGCCCTGTACACACGGATTCTGACCATGAAACAGCTAAGCGCCACGAGCTATTACGGCTATTTGCTGCTGTACAACCTGGCCTATATGTTCGATGACATGATCATTCTAGCCTTCGGCATCATCACGCTGAGCCAGCGACGGCTACAGGAAAAAGAAGGCCGTTGGCTCAAATTAATCAGCGGCCTGGTGATGGTGGGAATAGGCGCGTATTTACTCTTAAAATCGTCTGACATAATCCGTAAAGCGGGGTCGACCAATGAACAGCAAATTAGCCACACCCTACTGGGAACATTTTGAACACGGCGCGGACATCGGCATCCGCGGCATTGCGCCCACGCTTGAGCAGGCATTCGAACAGGCTGCGGTTGCGATGACTGGCGTAGTCACCCATCTTGATCTGGTGTCGGCATCGAAAGTCGTCTGCATCCATTGCGAAGCGCCCGACAATGAACTGCTGCTGGTCAGCTGGATCAATGAGCTGATTTATGAAATGTCCGCACACCGTCTACTGTTCAATCGCTATGAGGTAGTGATTGATGATGGCAAATTATCGGCGTCAGCCTTTGGTGAAGCCGTTGACCAGCAAAAACATCAACCTGCGGTGGAAATTAAAGGCGCTACTTTTACCGCTTTACGTGTCTATCAACAAGCCGATGACTTGTGGGTTGCCCAATGTATTGTCGATGTTTAGAGGAGCTATACAATGGATATCAGCCAATTTGTACAACGCAACGCAACCTGCTGGGAAATCCAACCCAAAGGGGCCATGCGTGTTCCTGCGATTATCTATGCCGACCAACAATTGCTGGAGGCGATGGACCAGAAAGTTTACGAGCAGCTCGCCAATGTTGCGACCTTGCCGGGCATCGTTGAGGCCGCCTATGCGATGCCGGATGCACACTGGGGTTACGGCTTTCCTATCGGCGGTGTCGCCGCTTTCGATCCCGATCAGGGCGGCGTCGTCTCGGCCGGAGGCGTAGGCTTCGATATTTCCTGCGGTGTGCGCACTTTGCATACCGGCCTTACGGTAGACCAGTTACAGCCGCATAAACAAGCGCTGGCGGATGTGCTATATCGCTCGGTCCCTGCCGGCGTCGGTAGCCGGGGGCGAATACATTTGAATCATGACAGCATGCACGGCATGTTGACAGGCGGCGCGCGTTGGGCGCTTGAACAGGGTTTTGGCGAAGAGCAGGATCTGGAGCGCATCGAAGAACACGGTTGCATGGCCGGTGCCGAAGCGCACTACGTTTCCCCTAAAGCCCGCGAACGGCAAAAAGATGAAATGGGCACGCTCGGCTCGGGCAACCATTATCTGGAAGTGCAGCGCGTCGCGGAGATTTACGACCCGGAAATCGCCAAGGCTTTCGGTCTGCGCAAGGATAGCGTGGTCATCACCATTCACTGCGGCTCCCGAGGGCTGGGGCATCAAATCGGCACCGAGTTTCTGAAAGACATGGCGATAGCGGCACCCCAATACCAGATTACGCTGCCGGATCGCGAACTGGCCTGCGCGCCGTTAAATTCGCCACTAGGCAAGAAGTATCTGGGCGCGATGCGGGCAGGCATCAACTGTGCGTTAGCGAACCGCCAGATCATCACCCATCTAACCCGACAGGCTGTTGAGAAAGTATTCCCGGGCATCCATCTCAGCCTGCTGTACGACGTTTCGCATAATACCTGCAAGCTGGAACACCACACGGTTGACGGCAAAAAAAAGCCGCTGTATGTGCATCGCAAAGGCGCAACCCGCGCGTTCGGTCCCGGCCATCCCGATTTGCCGCCCGTTTTCAAAGATGTCGGCCAGCCGGTGCTGATCGGCGGCTCCATGGGCACCAGCTCTTACGTGCTATGCGGCACTAAGGAAAGCGAAAAAAACTCGTTCAGCTCGGCCTGCCATGGCGCCGGGCGGGCAATGAGCCGCAGCCAGGCAAGCAAGCACTGGCAAGGCAGATTAGTGGTCGACGAACTGGCTGCGCGAGGCATTATTATCCGCAGCCCGTCGATGCGCGGCGTGGCCGAAGAAGCGCCCCTGGCCTATAAAGATGTCAGTGCGGTAGTGGATGTAGCGGACCGGGCAGGCCTGGCCCGGAAAGTCGCCAAACTGGAGCCGGTGATTTGTATTAAAGGTTGATGTTACGCATATGCATGATAAAAAAAGCGTAGTCCACGAAAGGCACGAAAAGCACGAAGAAAACGGAGCACATGGAAATAAGGAGGCTATCAGCAATGCAGGAGCAGGAGCAGTTGCCGAGGAGCGGAAGCTTTTCCGGCGTTTCGATTGCTGCCGATTAGACCTTCCAGGTTTTCAAAACCTGGAAGGTCTGCCGATCGGACTATTTCCCGCATAACGCCAGTTCCGGTTGCCGACGACTGCCGGGATGCAGAGAAATGACTGGATCATTTCCTGTCCTTGCAGTCGTAGAGGCGCCTACTTTTAGTTTTCGTGGACAGTATGTAACATCAGTTAAGGAACGATTTATGTTAAAGACAAGCCGACTTAAAAACCCTGCACTTATCGGCAAGGCTTGCTGGAGAATGCCATGAACACTGCCGGAACAGCATCGGGCCAAGTCAGCTTCATACCGGTCGACGAATCGACTGTGGCTATGAAGCTGAGCGGCAGTTGGAGCAATGCCGCATCAATCAGGCCGGTCGAGCAGGTGCTCACGGAACTGAGCGCCTTTAAAAATCTAAAGCTTGTTTTATTGCAAGCGCATGATCTTGCAGGATGGGATAGCCGATTGCCGGCTTATGTTCTCAAGATCATCGATTATTGCCAAACCCGGCATATCGAAGTCGATGCGTCCGGGCTGCCCGAAGGCATCCAGGCATTGCTCAAATTGGCGCGCGCCGTGCCGGAACGGGCCGGTGCACGCCGCACAACACAACAAAAATCGACGCTGGCCGAAATTGGCAAGACGGTCATGAACGGACTTAAGGATGCAAAAGGGCTGCTCGCTTTTATCGGCGAGACCCTACTGGCTTTCGCAACCCTGATCCGGGGCAAGGCGCGCTTCCGTAGTGTTGATTTATTTTTATGCATACAGGACGCAGGCCCTTCTGCCCTGCCGATCGTAACGCTAATCAGCTTGCTGGTGGGACTGATTCTGGCTTTTGTCGGCGCCGTGCAGCTGGCTATGTTCGGGGCGCAGATTTATATCGCCGATCTGGTCGGTTTAGGCACGGTCCGGGAGATGGGCGCGCTGATGACGGCCGTGATCATGTCCGGTCGCACCGGCGCCGCCTATGCCGCGCAGCTCGGCACCATGAACGTCAACAGCGAGATCGACGCGCTCAAGACCATGGGCATATCGCCGATGGAGTTTTTGGTGTTGCCTCGCATGCTGGCGTTAATCCTGATGATGCCGCTGCTTTGCCTTTATGCCGACCTGATGGGCATGCTGGGCGGGGCGCTGGTCACGGTCAGCGCGTTCGATGTGTCCCTGATCCAGTACTACAATGAAACCCAAAAAGCCGTGGACCTAACCGATTTCAGCATCGGCCTGTTCAAAAGCCTGGTGTTTGCGGTGCTGATCGCGACCGCCGGCTGTATGCGCGGCATGCAATGCGGTCGCAGCGCTTCCGCTGTCGGCGATGCCGCGACGGCAGCCGTCGTAAACAGCATTGTCTACATCGTAGTTGCCGACTCGGTGATTACCTTAATCTGCGACCGGCTCGGCATATGACTACGCCGCATATCACCGTCACAAACCTGACCATGGCTTACGGCGATTTTGTGCTTCAGCGGGATTTGAACTTTACTATCGAGCATGGCGATATTTTCATCATCATGGGCGGCAGCGGTTGCGGCAAAAGCACGCTGCTCAAGCATCTGATCGGCTTGCAGCGCCCTGCCAAAGGCGATGTGTTTTACGAACGGCAGGACTTCTGGCGCGCCAGCGACGAGGAACGCGTCCGCATCATGCGGCGCATCGGGGTTTTGTACCAGAGCGGCGCTTTGTTCAGTTCGCTGACGCTGGCCGAAAATATCGCCCTGCCGCTGGGCGAGTTTACCGATATGAACGCCCATGAAATCGCCGACATCGTCTCCTACAAGCTCGCCCTGGTCGGTCTTGCAGGTTTCGAGGATTATTATCCGTCCGAACTCAGCGGTGGCATGCAAAAACGCGCCGGCCTGGCCCGGGCCATGGCGCTCGATCCCGAGATTCTGTTCTTCGATGAGCCGTCGGCCGGGCTTGATCCGGTCAGCGCCAGGCTGCTTGATGACCTGATTGTCAGCCTGCGCGATACGCTGGGCACGACCATTGTTGTCGTCACCCACGAACTGGCAAGCATTTTCGCTATCGGCAGCAATTCGGTTTTCCTCGATCCCGACACCAAGACCATGCTGGCGACCGGTTCGCCCAAAAAACTGTTGGCCGAATCCAGCGATGCCAAGATCATTCAATTTCTGACCCGAGGCGAAAGCGATGCCAACAAGTCTGTTTAGAAGGGAGCACTATTGCTATGAGTAAACCTGTCAGTCCTACCGCTATCGGCGGTTTCACGGTCGGCGGTATTGCGCTTTTGCTGGTTGCGCTTTTCGTCTTCGGCGGCGGACGGTTTTTACAGGCCGATAAAGTCCGTTTCGTGATCTTCTTTGATTCATCGCTCAACGGGCTCGAAATCGGCGCGCCGGTAAAAATGCAGGGCGTCAAAGTCGGCCAGGTCACGGAGATCGCTCTGCAGATTGATCCGAAAGCCACCAAGGTATATAAGCCGGTAGCGATCGAGATCGATCGCAATGTTTTAACCAGTTCGGAAGGCACAGCTTTCCCCAGAGCCATGAACCGTAAAGAGCGGGAGGCAAACCGGGACAGGCTCGTTGCCGCAGGCTTTCGCGCCCGTCTCGAGATGCAAAGCCTGTTGACGGGTTTGCTTTACATCGACTTCGATGTGCATCCTGATAAGCCGCCTGTGTTTACCGGCCTTGAATATCATGGCCTGCTGGAGCTGCCCGCCATTCCGACCACCGTCGACGAAATCCGCAATACGGCCGAAGAAGTGGCAAAGAAAATAAACGAGCTGCCGCTGGAAGACATGGTCCAGGATTTATCAGCCAGTTTGCGCGAAATCAAAACCTTTCTGACTTCCGAAGATATCAAAAAGTCCAAAGTTGCCTTGGCCAATACCCTCGATGAAATGGAGAAAACGGTAAAGACGCTTAATCATAATCTGGAACCCTTGCTGACCAATACCAACAAAACAATGGTTAACACCAACGCATTGATCAATGATTTCAAACCCATCATCGCCAACACTGACAAGACCTTGACAGCCGCAACCGCCGCTCTTGACAGATCGCAGGATTCGATGGCGAAACTGGACGGCGCAGTCGGGCCTGAATCGGATTTAACCGAGACCCTGGAAGCGCTCAAAGATACGGCTCGCTCGATCAGAAATCTGGCCGATTATCTGGAACGCCATCCGGAAGCGGTGCTTACCGGAAAAGATGACTAGAGGAGATTGACCATGCTTGTAAACCGACTCGTTTTTATTCCGCTGCTGTCTGTTTTAATCCTGTCTTTGGCGGCCTGCGTAGGCGGGAAAACGTCTCCGTCACAATTTTATATGTTGGAGCCGATCAGTGGCTTCGAGCACAAAGGCCCAGCCGGAACCTTCAAAAAAACCGCTATTGTTCTTTCGCCGGTTCACGTACCGCATTATGTGGACAGACCCCAGATCGTAACAGCCACCGGCAAAAACGCCTATCAACTGAGCGAACTCAACCGTTGGGCCGAGGCATTGGACCATAATATCGGCCGCGTATTGGCGCAAAATCTTACGGTTCTGGTACCGGCGGAAGTGTTTTTTTCCAACACATCAACTACGGCTGAACGGACGAATTTCCGGGTATCCGTCAATATTCTCGAGTTTCATGCAGATCCTCAAGGACAGGCCGGTTTAACTGCGCAGTGGCAGATAACCCGCGGCGATGGAGCATCAGTGAATCGACAAGTTTCGTACCGTGCGCCGGCTTCAACATCCGACTACCGTATTATCGTGGAAGCGCTCAACGACTGCCTCAATCGCCTGAGCCGCGACTTGGCGGCTGAGCTACAGGGCTTGGCTAACCGCAAATCATGATGAACAAAGCGAGCCCTAATAAACACCGTAGGGTACGCATCGCGTACCATTTTCTGGATCAAATCCCCAAAAGGTACGCGATGCGTACCCTACCGTTTTGTTTGAAGCCGGAGTGCAAGCTTTGCTTGCAAAGCAGGCGAAGCCTGCACTCCAAAATACCGGAAAAACTTTAGCTCGATTAATTATGCATTCACTTCATATAGGCACCAGCGGCTGGAGCTATCCGGAATGGCAACAGCGTTTTTATACCGGCGTCGCCCGGAAAGACTGGCTGGCATTCTACGCTGAACGCTTTTCGGCGGTAGAAATTAACGGCACTTTTTATCATTTGCAGACTCCCGACACGTTTAAGAAATGGTCTGATGCAACCCCGGCAACATTCAGGTTCGCATTAAAAGCCAATCGCTACTTAACGCATAACAAAAAACTGCTTGATCCTGCGGCATCGATACTGATCGAAAAAAATCATGCAAAAGCGCTCGAGAACAAACTGGCCGTGGTGCTATGGCAACTGCCCGGCCTGTTGAAAAAGGATTTGGCCCGTTTAAAAGGTTTTATTGACGCCTTGCAGCTATGGCCGGAGGTGCGCCACAGCATAGAGTTCCGGCACGAATCCTGGTTTGATGATGAAACGGCGGCTTGCCTGGCTCGAGCCAATATCGCGGTTTGCCTGTCGGATGCAGAGGCTTGGCCGATGTGGGATCGTATCACCTCAAGCCTGGTTTACATTCGCTTGCATGGGCATACACAAACCTATGTCTCGTCCTACAGCAACGCTGAACTGGCCTATTGGGCCGAGCGCATTGTCCAATGGGTTAGACAGGGCAAGGACGTGCATGTTTATTTCGACAATACCGCCGAATGCGCCGCGCCTGTTAATGCCGGTATGTTGCGGAGGCTGGTGGGAAACTCTATTTTTCAGGAGCGCAGCCTTTGAAAGATAGAGCCACGAAAAGCTGTTGCCTACCCCGATTACGCGTTCGGTCCGGGGCCATAATATCGCTTTAGCCAGCGTGAAAGACCGTCAAGCCCTGGAAAAAGCATGCGTTCGGTAACGTTATCTTGATCGAGCTTGTCCCGAATCTCCCACTTCAGTTCTTTGGGGATAATTATCCGGTCATACAGCGTTGAGTGCTCTTTTAAAAATTCGCTTAATATCAATTTGGCATCTGACATTACCGACAGAATCGCCCCTTGGTTAATGATGCGGGCATCCAATGACGGCGGTTCGAAAAATAAAATAAAGGGTTCGTCAGGCCGCCATGTATCAAGTTTGTTCAGGGTTCGAATATTGTCTTCCAGCATTTCTACGGAAAACAAATCTGCGCACGAATTATCTAGCACCTCCTTAAGTTTATCCGGAAGAAGCTTTTTAACTTCGAGTATATTGATTCTCCATATAGCGGCATCCTTATCGTAGAAACTTTCTTCTGCGGTAGCAAAATGCAGCGCAACCTTCGGAGCCAACGTCCAATCCAATAATCGGGTAGGAAGCCCGTGATGCTGCGCTACCGAGAGCCGTATCCATAGAGACTCTCCTGGAATGGACCCCGTTTCCGCATATTTCTTGAAACTTCTGAGCAAGGGGCCTTCTACACTTTCAAACGCGCTCCCCATTCGGTAAAGGCTGGTTTCAAGCCCCCAGCTGCTGTCCGCCATACCTCGATAAACATAATTCGATCGATACCGCCTGTGCGTATCTTCATTAGGGGGAAGGTCATAAAGCACTTTATGAAGGTCCATCCAGTTTTCCGCACGAATATCTGACATAAAATCCTCAAAGTACCGCTATCGCTTCATGGACCGACCGTGGCGGATTTATGCTGCCGCCCCGGCCTGCGAGCTATAAAGAAAATACCTCGTCAAAGCATCTTGATCAAGCCCTGTAGGTCAGGCATGCTTTTTTTGTCCGACATCACGGTTTCCATATAGAATGAATTCCCGGCCTGCCTTTCCACCACCCGATGCCGTACTTATGCCGGATTATTTTGATGACTGACTAATTTAAGACTTTTTCTTAAGGTTTACGCTATGAAAAATAACATTATAGGGGTCATAGTTTTAAGTTTATGTTGCTTGAATAGCGCCTATGCGATGAGGTGCGGACGCAATCTGGTTGTTGAGGGCGATTATATAGAAGAGGTCATTGCCCAATGCGGAGAACCGGACTCAATTCAAACTCACACCGAGGTAGTCAGCAGGACGCTACGTTTCCCTTTCAGAACCCTGGATACGACAGAATATATAGAGATCCGGGTAGAAGAGTGGATTTACAATCTCGGCCCTTCCCGTTTCCAGCAATACCTTCGTTTTGAAAATGGCGTATTAGTGGAAGTTAAAAGCTTAGGACGGGGATATTAAAGCAGTTCCCTGCCGTTATCCATGAAAAGCGGGAAAGCATTGGGCTGTAAATTAAACCCGTGTCGCTATTGCCCGCCTTTCCAAATAGAATGCAATAACCATATGCCAGCTACAGTGGCAAAAGCGTATCCCAGAAAGCCGAATGCCGGTAAGCCGAACAATTCCGGCCCGCCCTCTACCGTCATAATAATGGAAGAGCCGATAATAAGTGCGGCTGTCACTATACCCATGGTTAACCGGCTAATCGCGTTATCGATATGATTAACATACGCGCCTAGACGCTTGACGTTAATATCAATCTGAAAAGCCCCCTTCCTTGATGCGCGCAACAGTTTACGCAGGTCTTTAGGCAAGCTGGATAAAAGGTCGCCAACGGTGATCAGGTTGCGCCATCCGCGCCGGGCGATAGCTTCCGGCCTGTAGCGCTCCTCCATGACTTTTTGGATATAAGGGGCGGTAAAAACCAGGGTATTGAATTCCGGGTTAAGATGCCTGCCCAGGCCATCCATAGTGATATAAGTTTTAATTAACAAGGTCAGATCGGCAGGCAGTATCAATTTATGATCTCTTAATATTGTCATCAGATCGCTCATCATGGCGGTAAGGCTTAAGTCCTTTAATGCCAGCGAGCTATATTGGTCAACGAAAGTCTCAAGGTCGATAGTCAGCATTTGCTCATCGGTATAAATATTGTCCGACCAATCTTCAAGTATCTCCGCCACTTTGTTTGGCAGATGGTTGGTCATGCCGTACAGCAAGCTGACCACCTGCTCCCTGCGATCTTCAGTTAAACGGCCAACCATACCGAAATCGATAAAGGCCAGTTTATTATCCTGCAAATAAAACACGTTGCCGGCATGCGGGTCGGCATGAAAAAAACCGTCTTCCATAATCATCTTCATGACCGCCCCGGTGCCGCGCTCGGCTAACAGGTTTCTGTCCAGACCGGCTTTTTCGACGGCCGCAAGATCCCTGCCCTGAATGCCCTGAATATATTCCTGCACGTTGAGTCTTTCGCAGGTCCATTGCCAATAAACGTGGGGAATCCTGATATTAAGATCATAGGCTAAATTGACGGCTATCCGTTCCGCATTCCTGCACTCGGCGGCCAGATCAAGCTCCCGGCGTAAGGACTGGTTAAACTGGCGCAGGACTTCTTTAGGGTGAAATCTTCGAATTTCCGAAGATTCAGATTCGGCAATATCGACAATGCGCTGTATAAGGCGCAAATCGGCTTCAATGAGTTTACGCAATCCGGGCCTGCGAATTTTTAAAATAACCGGCGTTCCATCCTTGAGTACGGCTTTATGAACCTGGGCAATAGAAGCGGCTGCAAGTGGGGATCTTTCGACTTCCGTAAAAAATTCATCAATAGTGCCGCCAAGATCTTCTTCCAACTGAGAGAGCAGTTCCTCAAAGGCCATCGGCGGCACTTGATCCTGAAGCTTTTCAAACTCGGCTATATATTGCGGAGAAAATAAATCAACGCGTGTCGCAAGGATTTGTCCCAATTTGATGAAAGTGGGCCCCAACTCTTCCAGAACATGGCGTATGCGTTGCGGCGTATCAAGTTTCACATACTCTTCAACATGTTCCCAGCGCAACGCCTTGCCGGCGCGTTCTATCGCCTTGCCCATTCCCAAACCGCGAACAAAGCTGCCGAAGCCATAGCGGATTAATACCGATGCAATATCATGAGCCCTGCCCAGGTCCTTGACTGCATTTAACATTTCCCACAGCATGTTGCGCTGCTGAGCTTATTTTTTGGAATGAGACGGCTGTAGGCTTTCTGCAATGCCCATGAGAATACCGCTGCCTATTTCCGCTAAAGCGGACGCTGTGGCAGCCGTACTCGAAATAATGAGATCCGCACTGATCTTCGGCAAGTCCGCAAGCGCATTCAGGGCTTTAAAGGATTGCTTGCCGACTGCCGTGCCGCTTTTCTGGGCGTGGGCAACAAAGTCGTTAACAATGTCGGCAACAGCCTGAGTACTGCCTTTGGCGAGTTTCTCCAGGGTATCGATAAACAAGCCTTCCATGTTCCGTATGTCTTTGATGGCTTCATTAAAATCATGCTGGGAAGACGCTTTGTATGCCGCCTCCTGAATAGCCAGCGTCGAGGCTTCCGTCGCAACCGCCAACGCATCATCCAATGCATTGGCCGCATGCACGAAAGCCTCGGCAGCATGCTCATCCCGGCCGGCTATACCCTCATCAATGCCTTGAACGACCGCTTTAGTCACATTTCGGATATTTTCCATATCCAATCGCCCTCTGGTCAGTGCTTGCAAAGTTATGTCCTTAACTTGCTGACGAATATCTGTTCCCGAGCTAACCGCTTCCCGAACGGCATCGGTAACATCTTGTTGTTGGTTTGTTTCAGTCATTGTCGTTCTCCGGATCAATGTAATAAATTCAATGGCGATGAGCCATCATGCTGCGTTCTTGGATAAGCTCAATTGTTTGCTACAGGCCGGTAGGGTACGCATCGCGTACCGTTTTCAACCGAATCAAATCCCCAAAAGGTACGCGATGCGTACCCTACGGTGCTTTTTCCTATCGGCTCAGAAAGGACGATAAATGTTTCAGGTACCCTCTTTCCATGATGACAGATAAGCTTGCTGTTCCGGGGTTAAACTGTCGATACTGAGGCCCATCGCCGCCAGCTTCATTGCGGCAATCTGCTGATCGATATCGGTCGGCACCGGATGCACGGTGTTGTCCAGATCGCCCCCCTGCTCCCATAAATAGGCAATGCTCAAAGCCTGGTTGGCAAAGCTCATGTCCATGACGGTTGCCGGATGGCCTTCCGCTGCGGCCAGGTTGACCAGCCGCCCTTCGGCCAATAGCCGGATCGTGCGCCCGTCTTTAAGCTGATAGGCTTCGACGCTGGGGCGCGGCCGGTGTTTTTTTATCGCCAGACTTTCCAGTTCCGGAATATCGATTTCAACATTGAAATGCCCGGCATTGGCGATAACGCAGCCGTCTTTCATAATCGCAAAATGCGTTTGCCCCAACACATGCTTGTCGCCGGTTGCGGTAACGATAAAATCCGAACAGGCGGCGGCTTTGTGCATCGGCATGACGCGAAAACCGTCCATGGCGGCTTCCAGCGCCCGCAACGGATCGACTTCCGTGATGATGACTTGCGCGCCGTGGCCCTTGGCGCGCATCGCAATACCGCGGCCGCACCAACCGTAACCGGCAACCGTGAAGGTTTTACCGGCCAGCAATATATTGGTGGCGCGAATAATGCCGTCCAACGTGCTTTGACCGGTGCCGTAGCGGTTATCGAACAGGTGTTTGGTCATCGCGTCGTTGACCGCAATCACCGGAAATTTGAGCGCATGATCCGCCGCCATGGCACGCAAGCGAATCACGCCGGTGGTGGTTTCTTCGGTGCCGCCGATAACATCGCGCAACACATCGCTGCGGTTCTTGTGCAATTCGCTGACCAGGTCAGCGCCGTCATCCATGGTCAGTTGCGGCCGATGATCCAGCGCCTTGGCGATATGCCGGTAATAAGTGCCCCCGTCTTCGCCGCGGACGGCAAACGTGGGAATCCGGTAATGCTGCACTAGCGCGGCCGCCACGTCATCCTGAGTGCTGAGCGGGTTGCTGGCGCATAAAACCAGCTCCGCGCCGCCCGCTTTCAGGGTGCGGGCCAAGTTGGCGGTTTCCGTGGTGATATGCAGGCAGCCGCTGATCCGCGCTCCTGCCAAGGGCTGCTGTTCGGCAAAACGGCCATGGATGGCGCTCAGCACCGGCATTTCGGTCAGCGCCCAGTCAATGCGCTCGCGCCCTTGATCGGCCAGGGACAAATCTTTTACATCATGATTACTCATAGTGCCTGTCGCCTAAGTCCGAGTCTTTGCCGGTTGTTTCCGTATAAGAACTGCTGGTCAGTGGTACAAAACTGACACCCAGAACACTACGGGCGCCAATTTTTCCGTTGGCCTTTTTTTCTACAACCATCAATTCCTGATAGTTGTACGGCAAACCGACCGGAATGACCAAGCGAGCGCCCGCGCGCAATTGATCAATAAGGGGCTGGGGAATATGAGGTGCGGCGGCGGTGACTATGATGCCGTCAAAGGGCGCATGTTCCGGCCAACCCAAACTGCCGTCGCCGGTTTTAATCTCCACATTGTTATAGCCCAGCTTTTTGAGTTGGCGGTGCGCGTCGATAGCCAGCTCTTCTATTATTTCAAGCGAGTAAACCTGCTGAACCAGTTTTGAAAGAATAGCGGCCTGATAGCCGGAACCGGTGCCGACTTCCAAAATGGTATCGGTAGGTTTAGTGTTCAATAAGTCGGTCATCAAGGCAACGATATACGGCTGGGAAATGGTCTGTCCCGCGCCGATGGGGGCCGGGCCGTTATCGTAGGCAAGAAAGCGGACATTCGGAGGCAAAAACTTATGTCGAGGCACTTGTTTCATGGCAGCCATGACCCTGTCGTCCAAGGCGTTCTTTCCGATCAAATGCCGGGTCAGGTTAACTTCCGTTTTAATATCGTCCAACATGCGTTGCAGATCGCTCATTAGTTGTGCTCCCGGGGGTTATCGTTCTCGTGGCTATCCGAGACAACGTTCTATAACAATTCACAGCATGGACAGTTATTTCCAGCAACACTGCTCATGATTCGAACATGGCTCCGAGGAAGTTTCAATCGGTGCTATTACTTATAGCTTTGCGCAAGAAGCCGTAGCAGAATCAAACGACGTAAGGCACCGGCCGGTCGCTTGCGAGTGAATGGATGAAATGAAAACCGATAGCCATAAAGCCGCGGAACAAGATCAGTATAAATCGTCCTGTTTCCGGCAACTGGGCCATATAATTCCGGATAACAGCTCAATCTGTTTACACCTGAATTTCCTGCTTAAGTGGCTGCTTATGGAGTGATGCTCATGAAAGCTATGGTATTGAAAGCGCTCTGTAACTTGCAAGAATACTCCATGCCGCTGAAATTGATGGATCTGCCGGCTCCGGTTCCCGGTGAGCGGGAAGTCCTGCTGAAAGTTTTAGCCTGCGGAATTTGTCATACCGAATTGGACGAAATTGAAGGGCGCGCTTCGCCTCACTTACCGATAATCCCCGGACATCAAGTGGTAGGACGCGTCGAAGCCGTCGGCAGCAAGATCGGCACTGTTAAATTAGGCGACAGAGTGGGCGTTGCATGGATTTTTTCTGCTTGCGGCGTCTGTAAGTTTTGCCTGGCAGGTTTTGAAAACCTGTGCCCGCGTTTCGCGGCGACAGGCCGAGACGCCAATGGCGGCTATGCCCAATACATGACTGTTGCGGAAACGTTCACTTACCCGATTCCGGAAACTTTCTCCGACCTGCAAGCCGCCCCTTTACTTTGTGCCGGTGCAATCGGCTATCGCTCGCTGCGCTTGGCAGGTCTAAAGGATGGACAACGACTGGGACTGACCGGCTTTGGCGCATCGGCGCATCTGGTGTTAAAAATGGTTCAGTACCGATATCCGAGTTGCGAGGTTTATGTTTTTGCCCGAAGCGCAAAGGAAAGATCGTTTGCCGAAGAACTGGGCGCGGTATGGACAGGAGATACCATTGAACGGGCGCCTTATAAACTGGACAGCATCATCGATACCACTCCGGCCTGGGAACCTGTGGTTGAAGCACTGGCAAACCTGGAATCCGGCGGCAGGCTGGTGATCAACGCGATTCGCAAGGAAGGCGACAAACGCAGCCTGCTGAACCTGGATTATCCTTTTCATCTTTGGCAGGAAAAAGAGCTAAAGAGCGTCGCCAATATTACCCGAAACGATGTAAAGGAATTTTTGGGCTTGGCGGCTGAAATGAATCTCCAGCCTGAAATTCAGGTATTTGCATTGGAACAGGCAAACGAAGCGTTGATGGAAATGAAGACGGGCAAAATTCGCGGCGCCAAGGTGTTGAAAATCGATTAACCGATAGGCTTTCAGGTTACCCATTCTGCGTACATACTGCCGGGCGCTTCATTTAACAGCCAGTGGTCATACTAATAGTTATTTGTTGATAATGAACGAAGTGAATTTATCAGGTTGGTCTATTGCGGATAAAAATAAAAACGCTCTGTTATTCAAAGCCTGACACTTAAACCGGGCGCGACCGGTGTAGTCACCTTGGATGGACAAGGGGCTCCGTTAAGCAACGACGGCGGTATCATTACCCTGCTTGATCCTGAAGGCCTTAAACACCACGGTGTGTGCTATACCAAAAAACAAGCGCCGGATGTGCTGAATACAGTGAAGCGAGTCAATATGTCAGCCCATCGCCTTGACACATTCTTAGCTCTCGCCTCCGTCAATATCGGAACAACTATAGAAAACATCTCCTACATTCCCGCCGGATAAACCTTGTTTGCCTGACAGGACATGCTCCCGAATTCGGCAACATTATGCGCTGAATATCTCAATTAACCGCTCATACACCAGACTTAATCTTCTGCAAATACTGCAATTTAAAAGCCCGGCGAATATGTAATCGTACTTATTGACCCCGAAATCCCGGCTCACTATCCTAACGTCAACCATATATTGCCAACTGTTATGGTTGACTGTTTTTATTTGAGCTTTCTAATTTTGTCTTGAGAGCGCGAGATTAAAACATTCGATTCTGTTAAGGTTTGTTGCATCTATTTTGTCGATTTGCTGGAGTTTAATAATTATGTTTTGGAATCTTTTCAGGAAAAAACCCGCTCAAGCATTTGACAATAATATAGAAAAAAAGTTTAAACCGGAGATTAGCAATAAACCCTTACCCATAAGAAAAGTCGTTAATATTCCTGTTTCGTTTTTAAATAAATTGATCCCTGTTTCACAATTATTAGATGGAAAGGATATCCAGCAATTACAGATTACAGCTGCTAACTTCTTGCCCGGTTCGATCATATTTAATAGAGGGACAGAATCAGACTCCTTAATATATATTGTTAAAGGTTACGTCTACATGGAGTCTAATAATGGTTCAATACAAGAAATAGTTGCCGGTTCCTTTAAAGCCTTATATCCCTTGTCTGCTGGTAAACAGCATTGCATGACAGCAATAGCAAAAACCGATGTAACGGTAATTTATATTTCTCTGTCGGCCCTGCTGATGGAGCGCCCTGTTACTTCATTTGAAAATAAGCTGAATATTCCTAAGCATCTTGGAAACAATTCATTTTTTAACAGCTTTTATGAAAACTTAATGCAGGGCGATCTTAAGACGCCTAACCTTCCCAATACTACAATAAAGTTTAACCAAGCCGTTCAGCAAGGCTGTGATATTAAGGCAATCACCAAAATCATTAATCTGGACCCTGTAATTGCGGCAAAACTGATACAAGTCGTTAACAGCCCGATTTATCGTTTGCCTGATCCGATCACCATTTCTCTGTCGGCCCTGCTGATGGAGCGCCCTGTTACTTCATTTGAAAATAAGCTGAATATTCCTAAGCATCTTGGAAACAATTCATTTTTTAACAGCTTTTATGAAAACTTAATGCAGGGCGATCTTAAGACGCCTAACCTTCCCAATACTACAATAAAGTTTAACCAAGCCGTTCAGCAAGGCTGTGATATTAAGGCAATCACCAAAATCATTAATCTGGACCCTGTAATTGCGGCAAAACTGATACAAGTCGTTAACAGCCCGATTTATCGTTTGCCTGATCCGATCACCAGTAGTTTTGATGCCATTAACCGGCTGGGATTACAAACCACTCGCAACCTGGTGACCGCTTTCAGCATGAAAAACCTGATAAAGTGTGAAACCCCCCTTATAAAAAAGCATATCCAGGATACCTGGATGCAAAGCATAAAAGTTTCCAGCATCAGCTGTATTCTGGCTCAACTGACTAAAAAAGTGGACCCTAATGAAGCCTTGCTCGCAGGCCTGTTGCATAATATCGGCGCGCTACCCATACTGGTTTTTGCCGATAGTTTGCCGGAACATACTTATCAATCAATTGACATCGATATTTGCATCAATGAAATGCAAGGCCAAATTGGCACGATTATTCTGGAAAAATGGGGAGTTCCGGATAAGTTAAAACAGATTCCTTTACAAGCCACAAACTGGTTTGCAGATAACGGCAAAGGCCTCGATCTTAATGATATTGTACTGTTAGCTAAATACCATCACCTTTTAAATAGTTTCAGCGACACTAAACTGCCCTTGATCAGCACCTTACCCGTCTTTCAGAAACTGGATAATCAACAGTTAACGCCGGAAATGTCTTTGCAGGTAATACAAGATGCCCAGCAACAAATCTCGGAAACAATGAAAGTTTTTATGGCTTAAATTCATTTTATTTCGCATTAGCGCTTTAGGACGATTTCCATACGCAATCGGCCATTCCCACGCACAATATCCAAAACATCCGACAATAATCCGCGCGAACATCGGGCTGGATTCAAGGCTCCGTTATAGCTTTAACCGCCTCGTGCCATCACCGGATATTGGGTCGTTGAGTAACGAAAGGCTGTTACCTGATACGCATCAACTTAAGGATGGAGTGCAGGCTTTGCCTGCAAATTATGCAAGGCGTTGAACGAGCAAGCAGAGCTTGCACTTCTCGGCAATTGCATCCTTGCAGTCGACTATTGGTACCTAACCTATTCCATCCATCAATAATATTGCTTGCCCCAGTCAGTGCTTAACGACCTTCAACCAACTGCTCCAACTCCTTAGCCAACACAATATAAGGAAACAGGTTCGCCGGTAACGCGCTGTTAATGTCCTGATAAATACGCAGGTATCGATTGATTTTATGTTTTTTGTCCGGCTGTCCAAAGTAGTCGGTACAAGTTTCAGCTTTGCTTGCACGGATGTCTTTAACCACCTGGCCGATCACTTGTTTCATATTTTCTTGCAATTCATTCAGTACTTTTCGTTCCCAATAGTCGTGCATAGATATTTTCGCCAACTGTTCGTTGACCTCGTACAAGCCCAGATAACGAGTGGTTTCATTGAACAGTTTCAGGGTGACGACAAAATCCTGCCCGGTTTCTGCGGTTAATGAAACGATCAGCGGAAAATCATTGAGGCTGGTTAAGAACGCCATGCTTAATGCCAGTTGCTTGGGAATGCCGTCTTGCCGATACTGTTCCAGTTGTTCGCTAAACTCGGCATAGTCGCTTTTAAAATAGCGCTCATAGTCCTTTAAATGATCGCTATAACACGCAACGGTCTGTTGGGTCGGCCGAATTTTCCTTCCTTGCATTAAGGACCAACGGCAAAAACCGGTCAAAGTATTTTCCAGTTGCAGCATTAACTGATATTGCTTGTCGGCCGCTATTTTATTGTCCAGTGCATTAATTGCCTGCCGCAACGCATCGCCATTTAAAACCTGGTCGAAAGTCAGGTAACAGGTGACATGATCCAAAGTATAAGCGCTGTCGGCGTCCAGGCTTAAAAAACTGCAACCGGCCTGATTGATGATTTTATTGCTAATCAGGGTAGCTTTAATTTCATGGGCCAAGGGGTGGCCGGACAGATAATTCGGGTATTGTTTGCTGATCTGCTCGGGGAAATAAGCGTGCAGATAACGGCTGCAACATTCTTCCTGCAGCAGGGCGGATTGATCCTGTATCAATTGGGTCAGGTACATTTTGCTTGCGGCCATTAATACCGCAAGCTCAGGCCGGGTTATGACCTGCCCCGGCCGGGACATGATCTCCTTGGTATGCGGGAAGCATTCAATGGCTCTATCGAAATAACCGGCGGCTTCCAAACGCTCGGCCAGCTGCAAAAAATCTGCCGGATGTTCCGCGCTACGCAGTTGATCCAAAGACAAACATAAACTTTGGGCAATGTTATCGACCAGCACCAAGCGGCAAACATCCTGGGTCATACTGATAAATAGCGGTTGGTAATCAGCGATCAGGTTTTTCTTTTGCAATCCGACCAGGAAGATTTTTAAATTCACTTCATGATCGGAAGTATCAACGCCTGCCGAGTTATCAACGGCATCGGTGTTAATGCGCCCTCCCCTCAGACTGTATTCGATACGCGCTTTTTGGGTAAAGCCCAGGTTAGCGCCTTCGCCGACCACGCTGGCGACAAGATCGGCCGCATCCACGCGTACGTTGTCATTAGCCCGGTCGCCGACATCTTCGTGTTTTTCGGTGCTTGCTTTTACGTAGGTGCCGATGCCGCCCAGCCATAATAATTCCACAGGCGCTTTCAGCAAAAACCGGATCAGGGATTCGCCGTCCAGCGATTTGTAGCGTACGCCCAGCCATTTTCTCAACTCGGCGGAAACCGGGATATCTTTGGCCGATCTTTGATAAACGCCGCCGCCAGCTGAAATCAGCGTCCGGTCATAATCGTCCCAACTGGAGCCCGGCAATTTGAACAAACGCTTGCGTTCGTTAAATGCCGCATCGTTGTCGGGCGGATTCGGATCGATGAAAATATGCGATCCGCTAAAGGCCGCCATCAGCCGGATATAGGGCGACAATAACATGCCGTTGCCGAACACATCGCCATCCATGCTGCCGATGCCGACTACTGTAAAGGCTTCGCTTTGTATGTCTTTGTCGATTTCCCGAAAATGGCGCTTTATGCATTCCCAGGCGCCGCGAGCGGTAATGCCCAACGCTTTGTGGTCGTAGCCGTGGGAGCCACCGCTGGCAAAAGCATCGCCTAGCCAGAATTGGTATTCTGTCGAAACGGCGTTGGCAATATCCGAGAACTGGGCCGTGCCTTTATCGGCGGCCACCACCAGATAGGGATCGGGATCATCGTAGCATACGATATTCTTAGGTTTGGCGATCTTGTCGTCGACATAGTTGTCGGTTAAATCAAGCAGACCGCGTATCAAGGTCAGGTAGGCTTTTTTCCCTGCTTCTTTCGTTGCTGCGCCGGACGCGGATTTTGAGCCGTTCTTCTTAACGACAAATCCGCCTTTGGCGCCTGTCGGGATGATCAAGGCGTTTTTGCTGATCTGTGTCCGCATCAGCCCCAGGACTTCGGCTCTGAAATCATCGGGACGGTCCGACCAGCGAATGCCGCCGCGAGAAATCTTGCCGCTACGTAAATGAATGCCCTCCATACCCACCGCATGAACATAAATTTCGTTTTGCGGCCTGGGCGCAGGCATATCAATAATGCCCAGGCTGTTAACCTTAAAGGCGATGAAATAATCCGCCAAGTTGCGGCGCAGATGAAAATTACAGCGCATCGTTGAATCGATCAGGTTAAACAGGGTACGCAAAATCCGGTCGTCATTAATTTCGGCGACCGTAGCGATGCTCTCCAGCAATTGCAAACGCAACCTGAAGGAAGCCTGCTCTTCCCGGGTTGCAGGGTCATCCCAATCGGGATCCGGTCTAAAGCGTGCTTCAAAATAATCAAACAGCCCTTGCGCAACTTGCGGGTTGTTAATCAAGGCGCGGTGAATGCTGGCTCGGGTGATTTGATGGCCGAGCTGCAAATAATAGTTCCGGTAAGCCCGGAGCACGTCGATTTCCTGCCAGTCCATTCCAGTCAGAATGCACAACTTGTTGAGTGCATCATTCTCAGCCGCACCATCCATGACCAATTGAATGGTTTCCAGCATCCGGCTTCTCAGCTTATCGAACGAAGCTCCCTGGCTTTTTGCCTTGATGGTAAAGCTTTTAATAAACAGGGTGACACCATCGACCTTAACCGAAAACTGCACCTGATCCATCACCCTTAAATGCATGTTTTCCAGAACCGGGATATATTCGTCCAGATAGCGCTGCTGACGGCTATAAAAATGCAGCCGGTATTGGCCGACTCTCTTGCTGGGGTTAAGCAGGCTGATACGCTGCCAATAGGATGTAGGTAGGGAGAGGAAATTTTGGTTGTCGGCGGCCAAAATGCACTCAAGATGCAGTATATCTTTTAATGCATAACGCGGCGAAACCAGCGCCCGATATTCATCCGAAAACGCCTTATGATATCTTTGCCACAATTGATGGCCGGCTTGTTTGCCTAAAGCTCTTTCAGCTATATGCTTCAAGGCAATCGGCCAGGTTTTGGTGAGTCTGTTCAATTGCTTGTCCTTATTCAAGGTTTACAACATGCCTATGACTTCTCATTGCTAACAGCTACACCTCCAATAAAGAATCGATTAAAACCAGCAAACCACTGCCTTGAAGAGCTTAAATCGCTTATTTACTGAATTCCATGCTTAATCGGTTTAATGCCGCTAATGGTTATTATCGGCTCAAATATTTAACGATTTCCAAAACATTGCAATCACCCTGCCGGGTATAGGTAACGGAATCCATCAACGTGCGGATAAAAAATATACCCAAGCCACCTTCTTTGGGATTATCAAGATCCGGTAACGGCACAGATTCCAGATCGAATCCCTGCCCATGATCGTACACTTTGATATTCAGTTCGTTTTCCTGAATAGTGATGGTTATTCTGACGGTATCATCCGGGTCCGTCAGCGTGCCGTGCTTGATGGCATTAATGGTTGCTTCCGTTAACACCAAATTTAAATTATAAGCCAGCGCTTCCCGATCACCGGAAAAGTCGTCCAGTTCTTTCGCTATATGCTCACCGATACTTCCGATCAAATTCAGATATTTGGTCTGTGTCGGAATGGTTACCTCTACCTGAATAATCGAGTCACACATACAAAAACCTCTAAGCTTCGCTGTCAAAAGCCTCATTTAAATCAGCATAAATATCAAAAACCCTGTTTAAGCGGGTTAGCTCAAACATGGATAACACCTGTTGCTGCATGTTGGCTAAGGCCAGTTTACCTGACCTGGCCGCTGCATTTTTATAGCCTGACAACAAAGCGCCTAAACCGGAGCTGTCAATAAACCGCACACGCTCGAGCTGGACAATAATATTGATTTCACCCTGTTCTATCAGATGCAAAACAGCTTCCTTTAATTCTCCTGAGTTATGCGCGTCTATCCTTTCTTCGTTGATAAAAAGGACAGTGCAGCCGTTTGTTTTTTCCAGATTCAAATTCATAGTTTTTTCATTGAGTATATTCAATAGTTAAAACAATCCTGTGACCGAATCATAGCACCATAAACAACATTACCAATTAAAAAACCGGTAGGCGGCCCTGTTTATTACGCTTCCCGATTTATTTTGTCGTGCCCACCCGAAACAGCAAGAACATTAATGTCCCGCTCAGGAGAAGGAATTTTTATATTATGCTCACGCAAGGCTTTTTCAAGCCGAATATGTAAAGCATTGGTAACCGGCATTCGATTTGACAATTCACTGACATAGACGCGTATCGAAAAATTCAGCGAGCTCTCGCCAAAACCGACCAACAATACACTAGGCCCGGGCTCTGCAAGCACCAGAGGCGTAGCTTTTACCGTATCCATTATGACTTTATGGGCCAGTTCAATATCGGAACCGTAAGCGATACCCACAGGAATCACTACACGGGTTATGGGGTCGCTTAAAGTCCAGTTGATCAGCTGGCTGGTGATAAAGGTTTTGTTCGGCACAATCAGGTCTTTCTGGTCCATGTCTATCAGCGTGGTGGCGCGCATCTGGATACGGCTGACCTTGCCGGTGACAAGGCCGATGGTGACAGTATCGCCGACCCGTATCGGGCGTTCAAACAACAGGATAATGCCCGATACCATATTGGCGAAGATTTCCTGCAAACCGAAACCCAAGCCGACACTGAGCGCTGCAACCAGCCACTGCACCTGCGACCAGCTGCCGCCCAGCTCGTTTGCGACGCTGATAAAGCCTATCGAAAACAAAATATACTTAGCCAGCTGATTGACGGCGTAGCGGCCGCCGGCCTCTATCGGCAAGCGCCTGAAAACCAGCAATTCCATGACGCCGGAAAAATTTCTTATCGCGACTACCGCAATAAAAGCATAAAGCCCGGCCAGCAAGAGATTAGTCATGGTGATCGGTTGATAACTGTCCTGATTGTCAACTTTAACCAGATGCTGCCAGAGCTCGATGCGATCCAGAAATGAAAAAGCCGGCAAAATGTTTTTCCAGATCATCCAGAAACCGATCGCTAAGGTAAAGCCGATAACGACATTAAGCAGCTTTATGGTTTGGGCGTTAATTTTAGGAATATCGATTTGCTGCTCATCAATCGGCAACACCGGGTCTTCCGATCCTGCCAATTGCTTTTCGGGAACCGCCGCAGCTTTGCGCTTTTGTCTGGCATTGGTGATAGCCAGTTGCCGGTTAACCAGTGTTAACCAGCGGAATACCAGCGCATGAAGGATAACCGCCGCGAATATCAGACGTAGCGTCAGAATGAGCTTTTGCTGCAGTTCCAATGCGCTCAAATAATAGCCTGCGACAGCGAAGCCGATAATCACCAACGGTATGGAAATGGCTGCCGCATACCAGACATAGCGCAGCCTGGTTATCCAGCCGTCAGAATTTTTGTTGATATAGTCATATAACAAGCCGGTAGAAGGTTTTAACACCCGGGCCGCGAACACAGCCATCACAATCATGATGATGATCAACGCAAGGCGGCCGATGCTATCGCTATGCGCCGAGAATTTTGATGCACTGGTGCTGCTGATAATAAACACGCCCGGCACCACAATAAAACGTATCCAGGCAACCTGCGCACGCAAAAGACTGACCGTGCTTTTTTGCCATTGAAAATGTTTGCGCGCTATACCATCGGCCGCAAACAAGCGGTAAAAAAATTGCAGGACAAACAAAGGCAGTGCTGCGCCTTTCAAGCCTTCGCCAACGGCTTTAGTGAAATCGATGGCATGAATGCTGCTGCTCAAAAACCAGCCTAAGAAATGCAGAATTAACGGCAGCGGCAACACCAATATCAAGTTGTAAGCCAACGATTTTAAGGTGTAATAAAAGCTATCTGTTTTGTCCAAGATAGCCGCTAACTGCAACTTTGCCCATTTTCTGCTCCAATGCAGGCCGACCAAACACAGTATCCCGGTAAAACTCAAAAACAGATGGCGAAAGATCAGCTTAACCGTATCCTTAACCAGCGCCATCCAGTTAAATGGCGACAACAGCCATTGCGCGGAGTGGTACAAGTCGGTTATATAACCCAAGTTAATCGGCTCGGAACTGGGCACCCATAACAAACGCTCGTCCAGATAGGTCGCAAATTTATCGGCCTGAGTGCTCATCTGTTGTCTGGCAAAATCAAAATCGCCCAATGTGCGCAGATACGTTGTATATGCGACGGACAACTTGTTGATCAGCTCTTTTTGGTTATTCAGCAGCACCCGCAGCTCAGCCTGTATCATCATGCGCTGATCCGCAGGCAAGCCTTGGTCGACCTGTTGATTCATCATGTCGGTTAATACCGCATCGACGTCCACAAGCCGTTTCAGTTTGTCTTCAACCTTGAATTGCGCAAGACTGGTTACCGCGGTTTCATTCTGAATATTCTGGGACTGCTGCGTAAACTCATCCTGTGTCGATAGATTACGCCGCTGTTCACGCAGAATTTTGCCCAGTGCAGGGCTTAAACCGGCCAGACTGATCTTCTTCTCGGCACTTTTAAAATCGGTTTCAATTTCACTGGATTGCGCATCAACCTTGGTTTTTTGCTCGGTGTATTGTTCAATTCTGGCCGTGATGTCCTGCAAGTCGCGGCTGTATTGGATATTTTCCCGCGTACTTTCCTGAATAAGAGGATGCTTGCCGGAAATCGCTTTTTCCGCCTGACTGAGCGCATCCTGCATTTGCTTCGCTTCCTGCTGGCGCAGGTCTAAAGTAAGATTTTCGATGGCAGTGATAATGGGGTTCAACGCCGATTTTTGTATATCCAACAACTGAAACTGGGACTTAAGCAATTCCACTCTGGCCGGGTTGCTGATAGCTTCAGCATCCAGCATTTTTAGTTCGGCATTACGCGAATCAATCAGCGTTTTCAGTTGCGCTTGCCTGGCTTCGAATTCCAATTTCGCATCCGCTTTGCCGATCGGAGCTTGCAGTTTTTTCTGTGCCGCTTCCATATCTTGCTGGGCCGCTAACGTTTCCTCGCGGATCAGTTGTGGACGGCTATTTTGCACAGCCAATTCGCTTTCAAGCTTCTTGAGCTGCTCATCGAGATTACTGACCTTGCCTTTTTCAAGAATAAGCCGCTGCTCAAGCTCCTCAACCGGTATCCGGTTAAAATCCTCCAGTTTTTGCTTGGATACTTTCAACAAGCTCAGTTCAATTTCCTTTTGCAGCTTTTTGGTTTGCTCAGGCGCCTGCTTGACAGCTTCCTTAAAGTCGGCCGCCTGCGCCTTAAACTTCTCGACATTGGCTAAATTGTCTACCGCAGCCTGATAAATAGATAACAACTTGGATTTCGTCGCCTCTTCAATCCCTTCCCGAGTATTAATAGCCCCGATTTTGGCTTTTAGCGTGTCTTTATTGATTTCAAATGCTGCGCTTTTTTGCCCGGCATCATCCGGCGCGGCATCTTTAGCCCATGTTCCGGTTGAGCCCAGGGAGATGACAAGAAATAAAAACAACAGGGAACAAATCTTCGATTGAACGGCAGGAAAATTAGTGATTTTCATAGATTAATTAGTACAGCGAGGAATGAGTATATAGCGATATTGTAAACTGTTTTTACAGGTTCCGAAGCGGGAAGCCTGGGATGAGCGTGATTAAAAGCGTGGTTTTTTAGCCACCCGCTAAGTTCAAAATCGTTTATTTAAACTCAACCGCATTAACTAAGCCTTAACCATTCGTTCCGACTCTTCGGCCTGCATATTCCGGCTTAAGGCGCTACTCTCTGAAGTGATTGTAAATACGCTTCGCTACCGTCACACCGACCAACGCAAGCGCACCTGAAATTACACCTGCCAGCGCATTAAGCAAAGAAGATGCCAGCATTTCCAACGTGTCGCCGAAGGCAGGTACGGCGCTGGCGCTTTGCGCAAGCTGCTCGATGAAATGATGTGCCACTGGAATGCCGTGCATGATAATCCCGCCGCCTACCATAAACATCGCCGCAGTGCCGATAATGGTCAGCAACCTCATCAGATACGGCGCGCCATGCAAGCAGACTCGCCCGAGTTTATGCTGTATTTTCGCCGATAGGCCGGCGCCCGGCCTTTGACTCAGGTAAAGTCCCGCATCATCCAGCTTTACAATAATTGCCACCAGGCCGTATACGCCTATCGTCATAATCAGCGCGATGGCGGAAACCACCGCTACTTTGGTCGCAAACGCCGCAGCGGTTACTGCGCCTAGCGTGATGACGATAATTTCCGCCGACAGCACAAAGTCGGTACGAACGGCACCCTTGATCTTGTCCCGCTCAAACGCCACCAGGTCAATCTCGGGGTTGGCGACTGCCATGACCCGTTCGGCATGATGGACTTCATCCTCTGCATGAGAATGCAGTAACGGGTGCGCCACTTTTTCAAAGCCTTCAAAACACAAATAAGCGCCGCCCAGCATCAACAACGGCATAATCAACCACGGTGCAATCCAACTGATCGCCAGTGCCGTCGGCACTAAAATCATTTTGTTTTTCAGAGAGCCTTTTGCTACCGCCCACACCACCGGCAGTTCCCTGTCCGCTCGAATACCGGACACCTGCTCGGCGTTCAGCGCCAAATCATCACCTAAAACGCCGGTGGTTTTCTTCGCTGCAATCTTGGTCATCAGTGCCACGTCGTCCAGGACTGAGGCGATATCATCAAGTAAAACTAAAAGGCTTGCTCCGGCCATATTGGGTTCTTTTGGGTAGAAATTGATTGAAGAGATGCCCGACTTCTTATGTTCGGGCTATCTCGATTTAGAATGTCAGTTTGTTTATATCTACGTATTTTAGCGTACGCCGGACAGTCATGCCTCTTCTTGGTATTTAAAGAGTAATCTTCTCCCCTACCTGAGGAATATCCGCTGCCCACCCGGTGCGCTTGAAGCAGGTCCGCAATGATAACAAGGCCGACTTTTCGCCATGGATCAGGTAAAGTTTCGGCTTGGGTTCTTTAAAGTGACCAGCCCACTGCAACAACTGGCTTTGGTCTGCATGAGCGCTTAATGCGCCTAATGTATGCACTTTGGCAGCCACATTGACTTCAGCGCCCAGGATTTTTAAATACGGCTTTTTACCGTCAACGATAGCCCGGCCCAAAGTACCTTCAGCCTGAAAGCCTGCGATGATGATATGCGCATTGCGTCGCCATAGATTGTATTTAAGGTGGTGACGGATGCGCCCGCCGTTACACATGCCGCTGCCGGCAATAATAATGACGCCGCCGGCAATGCGGTTAACGGCCATCGACTCTTCCGCTGTCTGTGAATAAATCAACTCAGGCAGCCAAGCTTGCCAGCCGAGCGGCGCGATTTCGGCAAATTCGGGATCGTCAACATTGAATAAATGGGTGTTTTCAGCGTAAATATTGCTGGCGCTGATCGCCATCGGGCTATCCAGGTAAACCTGCTGTTGCGGCAATCCCCCCTGACGCTGAATTTTACCCAGCCAGTAAATCAGGTCCTGAGTTCTGCCCACGGCAAAAGCCGGAATAATCACATTGCCGCCGCTTTCCGCCGCTTGCGCTAAGGTTTCGCGCAATTCATCCAAGGTATTTTCCATCGGTTTATGATCGCGGTCGCCGTAAGTGGATTCAAGCAACAAGACATCCGCTTCGGTTAAAACAGCTGGATCACGCATTAACGGCGAGTGCGGGTTACCCAAATCGCCGGAAAAAACCAGTGTTTTTATTTTGTCTTTATCGTCGATACGCAAGCGTACGATCGCTGAGCCGAGTATATGCCCCGCTTCGTGAAAAGAAACGCTCAGATCGGGAAGTATTTTGGTTTCCACGCCATAGTCTATCGGTCTGCGTAGCGATAGTAATGCTTTGACATCCGCCTCTGTATATAAAGGTTCGAGCGGCGGCTTGCCGGCACGTTCCCGGCGCTTGTTTTCCCATTCCGTGTCTCTTAATTGCAGGTGGACGGCGTCCATCAACATCAGCTCCAGTAGCGGAAAACTGGCTCCGGTCAAAAATACCGATCCCTTAAAGCCGTCTTTAACCAGCTTGGGCAGTCGTCCGCAGTGATCAAGATGGGCGTGGGACAGAACCACGGCATCAATGCTGTCCGGGTCAAACGGAAAATCGGCTTCATTTTGTTTTTCTATTGTTTTCGACCCCTGAAACATTCCGCAATCAAGCAATATGCGGCTGGAGTCGGTTTCCAGCAAATAACAGGAACCGGTAACCTGACCTGTTGCGCCTAAAAAAGTAAGATTTGCCATAGACTTGCCTTATAGTGAGTAAAACACAATAAATGGTGACCATCTCGGCACACCGCCCTGTTGCTCTTGCGTGATCTACGTTCTATATTCATGCAGGAGCAAGGATTTGTCCATGCTGCCGTCAAATTTCCTCGAATGAGGTAGTTGGTGTTAAAATTATATATTATGAGATATGCATCAAAAGAACAGATTATCCTATTAGTAAGGTTTGTAGCGACTCACCTGCCGAGCTTAAAACCAAGCACTTTCCGCGAAGAAATACATTGAAAAAGATCATAAGACATTACATGCCCCGACTATTGATATTTCTTTTCGTGGGTTTGTCCACGCAGGCTCTGTTTGCCGAAGAAATCGTCAGTCAGAAACCCGGTATAGCTCAGGAAATTACCGCTATCATTACGGCCAAACAGCATCCTTATTTGATGCTGTCCAATTTCCCCAATCGCACCGAAGACCTTGAGTCACTGTATACGATGTCAAACCACCAGTTATTGTGGCTTGGCACTGCTAATGCGGAAAAAAGCATCACCGATGCACTTAATCTGTTGGCGCATGCGCCTGACCACGGCTTGAAATCTAAAAATTACGATACTGAAACGCTACGGCAAAAACTACCGTCTGCCTTAACGCTTAAGCCGGATGACTACAAAGAATTAGCACTCTACGATACGGCGCTCAGTATTTCGTTGCTACGCTTCCTGCATGACTTACATTATGGCCGGGTTAATCCGCAAGGCATAAATTTCAACTTAAAGTTAAGAGAAAAAAAGCTGATCGATCTGCCGTTATTGATTAAAAACAGTCTGACACAAAACACTCTGGCTGAATTACCGCAGTCCGTTGAACCTAAGTTTAAACAATATCAAAAATTAAAACAGGCATTAGCTCATTACCGTGAGCTTGCCGTAACTACGCCGTCTTTTAAACTGAGCATAGAAAAAACCTTGCGCCCCGGGGAATCCCATCCGCAAATTGCCGAACTACGCCGGTTTTTAGTCGCAATAGGCGATTTGTCTGATGACAAAGCGGATGTCAGCGCAGAAAAATCCTCGCTATACACTGACGCTATCGCTTCCGGAGTCAAGAGGTTTCAAAAACGGCATGGGCTTACCGCTGACGGTCAAATCGGAAAGGGCTCTGCGGCCGTACTCAGCGTGCATTTAAGCCAACGCGTAACTCAAATCGAATTGGCTATGGAAAGGCTACGCTGGTTACCTGAGTTCAATGGCAGCGCATCCGTTATTGTTAATATTCCGGCCTTCCAGTTATGGGCACTTGACGCGATTGATCAGCCGGATGCCAATATCATTAATATGAAGGTCGTGGTCGGCAATGCGCTGAAAACCCAAACCCCGGTGTTGATGGCGGAAATGCACTTTATCGATTTCATGCCTTACTGGAATGTGCCTTATAGCATCATCAAAAATGAAATATTACCCAAGTTAATTCAAAACGGAAATTACCTTGAAAAGGAAAATATGGAGATGGTTTCTGTGCTTCGAGACGGCGCAAAACCTGCCGGTCTTAACATAGAAACCATGAATCTGCTGAAAGAGGGCAAATTAAGAATCAGGCAACGTCCTGGGAGAAAAAACGCCTTGGGCAGGGTGAAATTTATTTTCCCTAATAAAGAGGACGTATATTTGCATGACACACCCGCAAACGCCTTGTTTAGCAAATCAAGAAGAGATTTCAGCCATGGCTGTGTGCGGGTTGAAAACCCTCAAAAACTGGCCGAGTTTGCGCTTAAGAATCAGGATAACTGGAATCCTGAAACCATACAATTGGCCATGAGCGCCCCAAAAACGCAACGGGTCATCTTGAAAAAACCGATACCGGTGCTGTTTTTTTATACTACGGCTTTTTTCGACCAGTTTGATAATTTAGAGTTTTATCTGGATATTTACGGACATGATGCGGTATTGCTGGAAGCTCTAAGCAAACCGGATGACCTGTCTGACCAATCGCTTTTTATCAGCACCAATTCGACCGCACCGGAAGCCGCGGCCAAGGCAATCAAATAGGCGCGTATTTGTGACAAAGACATGTTGATTGCCGCCGGCACAACTAGCATTTCCATGGATAACGCGCAATAAGCAACCCGGGAACAAGAGCGGGGTTTTATGTTGGCTGCTTGACTCAATAGTATGGAGAGGTTCCGCCTTAAGAACTAAGGCGGTCCAGGAGAAACTAACGAAGGAACGAAATTATTGAACGTCTTGTTTTACGGCTTTAGTTAACGCGGATATATTGCGCTGTTAACATCTCCTTGCCAGGGTCTATCCGATCCAGTTTCTGACATCACCGGTATCCAAATGCACAAAATCGGACCTTTGGTAATAACCGACGCCGCCGCGATTCATGGCCAGCGCTGCATTTCTAATTCTTCTGGTATCTACGCCTTCAATGCGGATATCGATTGCCCTGCCCTCCATGTGCAGGCTGTTTTTGGCGACGCCGTCGCTGTGTCTACGTAAATCGGCATTGGTAGCCGGTGATCGATAACCGGAAACGATATGAAAGGGTTTTCTGACTTCGAGAGTATGTTTTAAATCATACAACTGATCCAGTAAGGCCGGATCAATAGGATGGACGGAACCGTCATGGTAATCACGAAACAGGTGATTGATTTCCTGAAGCGCGTCGGTGACATAGCGGCCTTCCTCAAAATAAGTCAGATTTAACTGGTCACCGGTATGGGTGTTGTGGAAAGCCAGCATCTTGTGTGAAGGCGAGTTCCGGTTAAATAGGCTGGAGGTGCGTATCGTAGAAGAATGCCTGTAGGAGGCCATGTGCGGGTGCAACGTATCATGGATACGCGATTTATGATTAGCCGAGTGAGAGGTTAGTACTGCATGTTTAGCTATGTGTTTGACTTTAGCGTTTGCGACTCCAACGCCTCCAGCCATCAGCAAAGTTCCATAAGCCATATTTTTCAGAAATTTTCGTCTTGATGAAATAATGTCGCTTTCATTCATGGTCGGTTACGCTCTTGTTCATGCTTTAAATACGTGTTTATACAGATTGCTTTATTCTCGTTTTTCAATCTTAACTCAACCTTAAATTACGTCGAATATCCGGCACAAAAAACAACTCTACAGCGCCCTTCATGTAAGATAATGAATATAAAAGACAATCTATAAGACCATTCATTACCAGGAGTAAAATGAACATATCGGCACTGGCACTAGCTGCGGTATTTGTATTGATCGCTGTGCGCAAAATCGGCCATTTTAATATCAAAATCTGGCAATCGATGAGCATCGGCGCACTGGTGGTATTGGCCACCGGCCAGATTAGCGGACCGGACGCATTAAAGGCGATCGATCTTAACGTCATGCTGTTTCTGTTCGGCATGTTTGTCGTCGGTCAGGCCTTGGTCGCAAGCGGCTATTTGTATGCAATCGCCTACCATTTATTTAACAGGCTGACATCAGTGCCGCAACTGGTTTGCGGCATATTGTTCGGCGCTGCCTTGAGCTCTGCGCTGCTGATGAACGATACGCTCGCCATCATCGGTACGCCACTGGTGCTGCGCCTGGCCCGTGAGCACAACATTAACAGCCGGATGCTGCTATTAGCCCTGGCTTACGCCATTACCATCGGCAGCGTGATGAGTCCTATCGGCAATCCGCAGAATTTCCTGATTGCCAGCCAAGGTGGATTATCCGCGCCTTTTTTGACGTTTTTTAAAGCGCTCGCCATCCCGACGCTGATTAATTTGATTGTCACTTATCTGGCTTTGCGCCTGGTTTACCGGCAACAATTCATCACCGCTATGCCGCTGACCCATAACCCGGTCAAACTGTTGGATGAAAAACTGGCTAAGCTGGCTCGCATGTCCCTATTTTTGTTGCTCGGGTTAATAACGCTCAACATCATTCTGTCCGCCACACACAGCCCGATCCAGCTTAAATTAAGCCACATCGCCCTTATCGCCGCCCTGCCGCCTATTTTGTTCAGCCCTGCCCGGCTAAATCTGTTAAAAAGCCTGGACTGGTCAACCCTACTGTTTTTTGCGGCCATGTTTGTGTTAACGTCCAGCGTCTGGCAAACCGGCATCATGCAGCGACTGGTTAGTGAACTGCGCATAGACCTGACCACCATTCCGGCTATCATGTTGCTCAGCGCCTCGCTCAGCCAATTGATTTCCAATGTGCCGCTGGTCGCGCTGTATTTGCCGATGCTGGCTAATCCCAGCCCCGAAGCACTCATGGCGCTGGCGGCCGGCAGCACTATCGCCGGCAACCTGCTGATTCTGGGCGCAGCCAGTAATGTAATTATTATTCAGCATGCCGAAAAGCATGACGCTAGCCTCGGCTTTTTTGAGTTTGCCCGAATTGGAATTCCGTTGGGCTTAGTCAATCTGTTGATATACTGGGCATGGTTTCGGTATGGGTACGGCTGATCCGGATTTCTTATTTACCGCAAAAGACGTGAACAACAACATCAATCTTCGTGTTTTTCGTGTCCTTCGTGGTGAATGATTTTTTCTTACCTTATAACACTGCACTGCTAATGGACGACACACATGCGTAAAAAAGCCGTTAAACCTTCCGCGTATCTGACCGAAGTCAAAACGCTATCGGATCGGATCGTTAAGGCTCAACAGCCGATCCGCATACTCGACGCAATCAAATGGGATGATCATATCAAACAGGCTTTTTTTGATGGCAACTGCAAAAAATCGCCGATAGTTACGCCGGATTATTACCAAAAACGCTCGCTGGGTTTCGATCCGAACGAGAAGAAGCACGAGTTTTACCAGATTGAGCGCGATTTAATGCGCAAGCTCGGCCAGCTCAATCCGCTCAGCGTCATCATGCGTCGAATCTGCCGTGAATACCTGGACGTAGTGCGTATGCTGGAGGCCAGAGGAAAACCGACCTTCTCCAATATTTCCCAGGAATTATACGGCTCGTCCCAGGACGTTTTTCATGTCGGCGACCCGACCATTGCCGACCTGGGCAGCATGATGGAAGCCACCCTGTCGCAGCTGCTGCAACTGGATTTCCTAAATGAGGAGCCCAAAACCATCAATGCCAAGGATGCGGTCGCCATTCTTAACGAAAAAATAGAGGCCGTGTTTCCGGGCGATGGCCTGCGCGCGATGCTGAGCGACGGTATTGTCGCCGATGCCGCGGCCGGTACCGATTACATTAAGCTTCGCGCCGATGCGTTATTTAACATGCGCGATTTGCGCGTGCTTGAGGTTCACGAGATATGGGTGCATTTAGGCACTACGTTAAACGGCTTGGCTCAGCCCTACTGTACTTTTCTCGGCAAAGGGCCGCCGTCAGCGACCATCACCCAGGAAGGGTTGGCGGTATTGATGGAAATTTTAACCTTCAGCTCAACGCCCAACCGTTTGATGCGCCTGATCAACCGGGTGCGCGCCATTACACTGGCCGAAGAAGGCGCGGACTTTATCGATATATTCAACTTCTTTAGGGATAAGGGCTTGGACAAGGAAGAAAGCTATACGCTCAGCAGCCGGGTGTTCAGGGGCAGCAGTTCCGACGGCATGCCGTTTACCAAAGACCTGACCTATATCAAAGGCTTTGTGCTGACCTATAACTTCATGCGCCTGGCCGTCAACAAGGGCAAACCGGACCGTATCCCCTTGCTGTTTTGCGGCAAAACCATGATCGAAGATATGAAAGTACTGGTCGATCTGGTTGAAGAAGGCACGGTAATAGCGCCACGCTTTCTGCCGCCGCAGTTCAAAGACCTGATGGGACTTTCATCCTGGATGAGTTTCAGCCGCTTCATGTCGTCAATGAATTTCCGGCAACTGGAACAAGACTATTCCAATGTTTTATGATGAAACATTATTTATGAATATAATTAGCCGCATGTGGGAGCGTTTTAGCCTACAGCATACGCGGCCATTGTTGTTGTGATAATTCGTCTTATATAGCTCGCAACGACAAGAATAACAATTACAGGTAATCCTATGAAAACATCCAGACTACTCACCCTCTTTTTTATAATTTGCAACTTTAATATCAGCATGGGCCATGCCTCAGAGCATCATAGCGGACACGGTGGAGGTAGCGGTGGTGGTGGCGGCGGCGAGAGCGCCTGCTTAAAACCACAGCTGACTAAATTTTTGCCCGCTAATTTAGCAACCGTTGCGCCGGGGTCAGCGTTCTCTTTCTACGCATTTAATGTTGAAAAACCTGAGCAAATTAAAGTCACCGTAAAAACGATTCCTGTTGAAGTGACTACGGAAGATAAAGAGGCCTTCTTTGTGGTCAAAGGCAACTTGCCCGCCGATTTAGTGAACACAACAGCAAGAATCAATATCAAGGTTAACGCCAAAGTTTCCAGATGTAATGGCGAAAACGGTTGGCTGGTAAAAATTGCAGAGCAATAAAGGCTAATTTCGATTGTATCGACAGGCACCTATTCCAGCAGCGTGCTGCTGATACATCAATTGAAAGAAAGCTCTTCAATCCCAGCGCCACACTAAGCATTAACTTTTGAGAGCAATTTATGTCTGAAAATCAGTCCACCAAAAATTGCGTAGCTTATTGCCTGGCACAGAGTTTTGATATTAACGCGTTGGCAAAACTGCTATCAGACTCAACCCTGATAAGGATCATTAAAGGCGCGTTACTGACTGAAGATGGTCAATCCTGGTCGATTGTCTTTGCTTATGGCGCTGTTGTGCACTGGAATGTCGGGCTGGAACAACAGGCTAAGCTGCATCAGTTGCTACTGGAGCACGCAGAGAATCCGTTGCCTTCCCCGGAAGAAGACAACTTCACTTTTGCTCTGGACTGCCCAAGCACACGGATTATTGAAGATCATATTGAAATCGAATCGTCCGATCCCATTTTGATCTTTGCATTATCGCAAGGCATGGCCCAATCGATTAAGCTGGCCTCCTTTGAAACCAACGCCATCACCACCATCAACAACACCAGTTATATCCCAAAATCATTAGCCGAAAACGGAACCATCAAATTAAGCCGCCATAAAATCGCAAAAATTCGTGGACAGCTGTTTTTAACCAAAAGCGACATTATTTTGAATTATGACTTGCTGGACACACCGGAATTCTTCTGGGAATATCCGGAATATGAAGCTTTTTACGGGATCACAGCAAAATACCTTGAAATAGCCCAACGGACCAGCGTCTTATCAAAAAAGCTGGAAACCATTCATGAACTGTTTGAAATGCTGGCAGACGAGCAAAAACACAGACATTCATCAATATTGGAATGGATCATTATCTGGCTGATTGCTTTTGAAATCGGCATGATGATACTCGACAAAACACTTTAAAAACCAACACCTAATGCTCAGCTACCGACACTCTTTTCATGCCGGCAATTTTGCCGATGTTTTAAAACATATCATCCTTATACAAAGCCTTGAATACTTAAGAAAAAAAGACAAGCCTTTCTGTTGCATCGATACCCATGCAGGACCGGGCAAATACGAACTCGACGGTGAGTATGCATTAAAAAACCGGGAATTTGATAACGGCATCGCCAAGTTATGGCAGCGCAATGACCTGCCTGACTGCGTTGCTCACTATGTCGGACTTATCAAGCGCTTTAACAGTTCGGGTAAATTGACCCGCTATCCCGGATCGCCATTAATTACCAAACAGTTGTTGCGTGACAAAGACCGCCTGTGTTTGTTTGAACTGCATAACACCGAAATAAAGCTGCTAAATGCAGTAGCCGACAAAGACAAGCGCATCACCGTCTTTCATGCCGACGGCTTAAAAAGCTGCTTAAAATTGTTGCCGCCGTTTGAGCGCCGTGGACTGGTGCTGATTGATCCTTCTTACGAAATAAAAAGCGACTACCGGCAGGTTGTTGAAACGCTGATCGCTATGCACAAACGCTTCGCCACCGGCACTTATGCGCTTTGGTACCCGGTAGTTGACCGCAAGCGTAACCAGGACCTGGAGCGCGCCATACAAGCCAGCGGCATCAAAAATGTGCAGTTGTTTGAGCTGGGTATCCACGCGGACAGCAATGAACACGGCATGACTGCCAGCGGCATGATCGTGATTAATCCACCGTGGACTTTAGCGGCTGAAATGAAACAGGTTTTGCCTTGGCTGGCCGATGTTTTGGGCAATCACGGCGACGGATTTTACCGGATAGAAACGTTGGCAGAAGACGACTGAATGAATTCAGCACGACTGCAAGGACAGATATTTGCTCCTGCAATATCTGTCCTTGCAGTCGTGCTCACGCTAAGTACCTATATCCATGTAGGCAACGCAGGAGCAGTTGCCGGATAGCTCCACAGCCTTCATTCAATGTATAATTACAACTTTTTGACCCGAATTCCCTTCAATAACGCATACAACATAGACAATGTCCACAAACGATAACCAACCTGCGTCAAACTTTATCCGCCAGATCATTGCCAATGATCTTAAAGACAACAAAAACGATGGTAAAGTTGTCACTCGCTTTCCCCCGGAACCCAACGGCTATCTGCATATCGGTCATGCGAAATCGATCTGCCTGAATTTTGGCATCGCCGCCGAAAACAACGGTAGATGCAATTTGCGTTTTGACGACACCAATCCGGAAAAAGAAAGCGACGAATATGTGGAAGCGATCAAGCGCGACGTACAGTGGCTGGGCTTTGAATGGTCCGAGTTACGCCACGCATCGGATTATTTTGAACAACTTTATAACTATGCCGTACAACTGATCGAACAAGGCCAAGCCTATGTCGACAGCCTGTCCGCCGAACAAATCCGCGAATACCGCGGCACCCTGACCCAGCCCGGCCGGGAGAGCCCCGACCGTAGCCGCTCGATTGCAGAAAACCTCGATTTGTTTAAACGCATGCGCGCCGGTGAATTTGCCGACGGCCAATATGTATTGCGCGCCAAGATCGACATGGCCTCGCCCAACATCAACATGCGCGACCCGGCTCTGTACCGGATTCGCCGCGTGCATCATCAGCGCACTGGCGACGAGTGGTGCATCTATCCGATGTACGACTATACCCACTGCATTTCCGATGCGCTGGAAGGTATCACTCATTCGCTGTGTACGCTGGAGTTTGAGGATCACCGCCCACTTTATGACTGGGTGCTGGATCAAGTCAAAACCCCCAGCCATCCTCAACAGATTGAATTTGCCCGCTTGCAGCTCGAATACACCATCGTCAGCAAACGCAAACTCAACCAGTTGGTCACCGAAAAACACGTCAGCGGCTGGGACGACCCGCGCATGCCGACCATCGCCGGCCTGCGAAGAGCGGGCTTTACGCCCAAATCGATACGTGATTTTTGCGAGCGCATCGGCCTGACCAAGCAAAACTCATGGATCGAAATGGGCGTGCTGGAATACTGCATCCGCGAAGATTTAAACGAGAATGCACTCAGGGCCATGGCTGTTCTGCAACCGCTGCGCGTGGTCATCGACAATTATCCGGAAGGCCAAACCGAACAATTGGAAGTCAGCAATCATCCGCAAAAGCCCGAGCTGGGCAAACGCATCGTGCCGTTCTCCAAAGTCATTCTGATCGAGCAGGATGACTTTGCCGAAGTACCGCCGCCGAAATTCAAGCGTTTGGTCGAGGGCGGCGAAGTCCGTTTGCGCGGCTCCTACGTTATCCGGTGCAACGAAGTCATCAAAGATGACGACGGCAACATTACCGAACTGCGTTGCAGCTACGACCCCGACACACTGGGCAAAAACCCGGAAGGCCGCAAAGTCAAAGGCGTAATCCATTGGGTTTCCGATCAGCATTCGCAACCTGCGGAACTGCGTTTGTACAACCGCTTATTTAGCGTGCCTACCCCTGACAATGAACCTAACTTCCTGGACGTGATCAACCCCGATTCATTGGAAGTCCTGACCGGCTGCCGCGTGGAAGCCAGCCTGGCTAATCCGCAACCGGAAAGCCGTTACCAGTTTGAACGAACCGGCTATTTCTGCTTTGATGCCATAGACAGCGTTAACGGCAAGCTGGTATTTAACCGCACCGTGACCTTGCGGGATAGTTGGGAAAAAGATTAATCAACCAGCAAATATTTAACTTAAATTAACCACGGAATCACTATGAACCAACAAGACAGTATCAAACTTGTAGAGCAATACTATGCCGCGTTTAACGGCGGCGACATGGAAACTTTTCTTAACCTGCTGACCGACGATGTCATCCACGACATTAACCAAGGCAAACGCGAAGTCGGCAAAGAAGAGTTCAGAAAATTTATGGGCGGCATGAACGACAGCTATAAAGAACAGCTGGTCGATATGGTCATCATGGCGACGCCGGATGGCAAACGTGCCGCTGCCGAATTTGTTGTATTGGGCGAATACCTGACAACCGACGAAGGCCTACCCGAAGCAAAAGGACAAAAATACCGCCTGCCGGCCGGCGCTTTTTTTGAAATCCGCGATAACAAAGTGGCCCGCATCACCAACTATTACAACCTGCAAGACTGGATTGACCAGGTTAGCGTATAGTTAGTTCTTATTATTAACTGATGTTACGCAGTTAGCTAAGGAGTCGCTAGTGCGACAGTTATTTGAATCGGGGTCTCGCCCCCGAAGGCGAGTTACTTTCTTTTGCGCCGCCTCGGCAACTGCTCCTGCGTCGCCTAAAGCGCCTACTGTTGGTGCTCTACCTCCTGCATCCTTGCAGTCGAAAAGAAAGTAACCAAAGACCAATCCGCTGGGAGCGGATTGGGACGCCAAAGGCGCACGAAGTGCGAGAGCCAGGAAGGCGCGAGTCAGCAGGCGACCCGGTTGCCGCTTGAATCACTCGGCACATCCCTATGCCTCGCCCTACGGGTGCTATGCATGCAAATCGGCTGTCCTGCCGATTTGTCCTGTGCGCCTCGCTTTCACCGAGGGTTGCCAGAAGGGCCATCCCTGGCCCTCTGGCAACGCGCTGCCTCCATGCAGCGCCCCTAACGGGCTGTTCCCGATGAAAGCTCCGGTACTCGGCGCGGCATACGGGATTCAATCCGTGCTATCGTCACTAACCTTCTGCTCGTTCCCACGCGCTGCGTGGGAACGCAGTTAAAGGCGCGCTGCGCCGAGAATTGAGCTCATCCATGCAGGACAAAAACTATCTGTCCAAGCCTGCTTCATCAGAGTTGTCTTTTTTTCGGAAATAATTAAAAAATGTCCGGGAAAAAACAGCAAACAGCCCTTTGTTTGCTTTTGCCTGTCAAATTAAAAGTAGCCCATAAAAAACAATAACCTAAACACCGACCAAATAAATAATCCTACCCTTTTGCTTGGGAATATATTCTTTAATTCAAAATTGGCTATATAAGGGATAGGTTATTCGTATATCATAGCGACTGGAAAGCGATTGCATTCCAATCCTTATATTTTCAGGCAATGTCTGAAAATCACAGCAAAACACTTCTTAGGTTTATGATGAATTTAATCAAAAAAGCAGTACTTACTTTAATTATGGCTATCTCTTTTGGCGCAAGTAACATTGCTTTCGCTGAAGATGCAAAAGCCACTGAAGTTATTGGACACATCGAAGCAGCTATAGCTGAAATCGGCAAACACGATTTCAATGCCGCTTATATTCATGAAAAAGCAGCACGTGGCGCTGCTGAAGGAATCTCTGGCAACGAAGCGACTGTAAAGCAAGGCGTTGATAGCCTGATTAAAGCGCAAATCATTGGTAAAAGCGCAGACGAAGAAAAAGCTGTTGCTGAATTAAACAAAGCATTAAGCATCTTCAAGTCACTCTAATCATTAGATCAGACTTTTAATTGGGACAGGATTAACTTAAGTTAATCCTGTCTTTCTTTAAACCACCGATCACCCCCCCTAAAATTCTTACGCGGCCTGGCCGGGTAAAGCCCCTGTTTGCATGCATCAACCTCAACAGCCACTTTCGTGTTATCTATGTCCGCTGTGCGCGGCCTCGCTACAGTTAAACCAAAAGAGCTACGTTTGCGAGAATAACCATCGCTTTGATCTTGCCAAGGAAGGTTATCTGAATCTGTTGCCGGTGCAGTTCAAACATTCCACTGAGCCGGGCGATAACAAGCAAATGATGCAGGCCCGACGCGAGTTTTTGGAAGCCGGGTATTATGAGCCGATGGCCAAAGCGGTGGCGATGATGGTCAATGCCAACCAACCTACGCATCTGCTTGACCTGGGCTGCGGCGAAGGCTATTACAGCCGGAAAATTGAAGCCTATTGCTCAAACACGATGCTGCTGCACGGCGTCGATATTGCCAAATTTGCGATAGCCGCTGCCGCCAAAAAGCAAGCCAATGCCCGATTTATCGTCGCAAGCGCCAACCGGCTGCCTTATGCAGACCGGTATTTCGATTTTGTGTTGAGAGTGTTCGCCCCGTCAAACGAGCACGAACTCAGGCGGATACTGAAACCGTCAGGGCTTTTGCTTACCGTCACTCCAGGCCCAAGACATCTATGGCAATTAAAAGAGTTTATCTATGCCGAGGTGAAAGAACATGCTTTGGAGAACGATCTGCCGCAGGGCTTCGAGCGTATGGATACACAACGCATCAGCTACAAAATCGCCCCGAATCCCCAACAAAGGATCGACCTGTTGCAAATGACTCCTTTTGCATGGCGAGCCAATGAAGGCGTTCGGCAAGCCATTAAAGACACAGCAGAGCTCGAGATAGAAACCGATTTTATTTTAACATTGGCAATAAAAACAGCGGATTAGAGTCTGACCTAAGCACTGCCCCGCCCTTCCTGCATTGCGTCCAATGCCATGACGTAATAACATCAGCAGCACCACTTGCGCCGGGAGGAATAAACATGGGCAATATAACACCGCGGGATTCAAGCCTCACCCTCATCAAGGCCTTATCTGAAGCTAATGCCTGCCAAATGATTGAAACCCATATTTCCTGGGTGCTGCTGACCGGCCAGCACGTCTACAAAATCAAGAAACCGGTTAATTTCGGTTTCCTGGATTTTTCCACATTGGAAAAACGCCACTTTTGCTGTGTTGAAGAATTAAGGCTCAACAGGCGCCTGGCCGCCGACCTGTATCTGGAGGTCGTACCGATAACCGGAACACCGGAGCATCCCCAAATAGGCGGTACGTCCACAGCAATCGAATATGCCGTCAAGATGCTTCAATTTCCTTCCGGGCAGCTGCTAAGCGATCATGCCCGGAACGGCCGGCTGGACGCAGACCAAATCAATCAACTTGCCGATATTGTTGCCGACTTTCATGAAACCATTGAGCAGACGGATGAAAATTCTCCGTATGGCGATAGCGCAAACATCAACCATTGGTTTATCGAGAACTTTGACCATATCAGGCCTTTGTTGAGTGATGACCTGCAAAAACAGCAGCTACAGCGGATTCAGCAATGGGGAGACAGCGAATGGCGCAGGCTGGCCGAGGTAATGCAGCTGCGAAAGCACCAAGGCTATGTGCGCGAATGTCACGGCGACCTGCATCTGGGCAACATGACGCTCATCAACGGCAAGGTGACCCTGTTTGACTGCATCGAATTCAACCCGCTACTACGCTGGATTGACGTGATCAGCGAAGTGGCTTTTTTGTTTATCGACTTGCTGCATTTTGGCTATGACCGCTTTGCTTACCGCTTTCTTAATCGCTATTTACACTATACAGACGATTATCAAGGACTTACGTTGCTGCGCTATTACCTGGTTTATCGTGCGCTGGTCCGGGCTAAAGTGTCGCTATTACGCATGGCGCAGCAACAGGATGACCAGGCCGCTGCCAAGCAAGCGCTTTCCGAATATACAGTTTTTGCCGATCTGGCCGAGCGTTTTACCCTGCGCCGCCAAACCGTCCTGATCATTACTCATGGCTACTCCGGTTCCGGCAAGTCGACTTTCGCCGCCCAACTCGCCGAAAAGATCGGGGCGTTCCAGATACGTTCCGATATAGAACGCAAACGTCTGTTCGGCTATCGGGCATTAATGCAAACCGGCAGCGATATCGACAAAGGGCTTTACACTCAGGAAACCAGCCTGAAAACCTACCAGCATCTTAAGGAACTTGCCAAAACGGTGCTTGATGCCGGTTTTCCGGTGATTATTGACGCGGCTTTTCTTAAAACCGAACAGCGCGCCCCGTTTCGGCAGCTTGCGGCCGACTGCGGCGTGCCCTTCCGTATCATTACTTTTCAAGCCTCCGAGCAGGAGCTATACAGGCGTATCAAGCAACGCCAGGATGATGCATCGGAAGCAACGGTAGCTGTACTGCAACACCAGCTGCAATCGACGCAGCCGCTGCTGGACCAGGAACAATCCGGCGCAATAACAGTTAATACCGAGAGCGACAATGCCCTGAATACCCTGCTGGATAATTTTGATCGCTATCTGCAATAACCGGACGCAGATATTTTAACCCGGCTTAACAAGCGCTTTAGCTACCTCCCCAAAACCTCACCGAGCGAATTATTGCGACCGATCTACTGGCCCATATCGCTATTTTTTCTATCAGTATCGTTACTGTATTGGCTGCCTGTTAACCGGCAATAATTTCTTTTTGGCAGCCGGAAAAATAATTATTTTTGGCAGTGTACGTAACACCAGGACATGATACAGTTCAAAATAAGCTTTTATGGTTAGCAATAATAGTTTTTCATCCAAAACAAATTCCATTGCCCCGGCTGATGGAATCTACTTTGCCTCAGGAGGCTAAAATGAATGAAGACATATTAAATTTGGAAATCAGAAAATATCTCAAACAATACGGCGTCACCTCGCAACGCGAGTTCGAGCATGCCGTGCTCAAAGCCATTGAAACCGGGAAGATCAAAGGTTCCGAGGCCTTAGACTTTAAGATGACTCTGGATATACCCGCTCTCGGCGTCAACCATTGTATTGAGGGAAAAATAGCGCTTGAATAAATCGCGCTTGAAGAAACTTTAGTTTGATCTGGTTATTACATTAATTCGACAACAGTCGACGAGGATAAAAACCATGAATAAGCACTTAAAGTTAGTTAGAGAATACAACGATACCTTTTCAATTTCGCAAGCTAAACCTGGAGCAAGTGAACAGTTGCACGATTTGGATATTGTGATGCGCCAAGCCTTGCTCATGGATGAAGGCAGCGCGGTGTTAAAGGCCATTAAAGCAGGCGATATGGTGCAAATATTGGCCGGACTGGCCAATCTTGCCCATTGCGCATTAGGCCCTGTCGCTATGCGGGGGGATGAGGTTGCGGACTGCCCTGTCACATGGCGTTATGATGGCTTGATTCTTTCCGTATTGCGTGTCCTGTCCGACAAAATCAATAGTTGCACATCAGGCCGCACGGAAGATTATTCCAACGTTTATTGCTTCTGCGCTTATTTGGCGAGCACTTTTATCAACGCGGATTTCAATAGAGCCTTTCAATTGATCCATGACGGCAAAATGTCAAAATCGGATAAAATCCCCGAGTTGAGCGAGTGTCTTTTTGAATAACATCAAAGGGCTGTGCTCATGTGAAGTGAAAAACCATGATGAGGATGACCTGAATTCAACCCAAAGACTATATCGTCCCAGCGCTCTGCGTAAAAACGATATAGTCCGAAAGTGATCTTGGCCTCAAGTTCGCCACGGGTGTTCCGGCAAATCGGAAACACCGATTGCCTCGGCCCCGGCTTTGGCAACTTGATGATCGTTGTCCACCGAACTGCCGCTGACCCCGACAGCGCCGATTAGAACGCCATCCTTGTCAACGATGGGAACGCCTCCGGGAAAGGTGATCAGCCCGTCGTTGGAATGCTCAATCCCGTAAAGCGGCCCGCCCGGTTGCGATAGCTGACCGATTTGCCCCGTGTTCATAGCGAAGAAGCACGCTGTCTTGGCTTTCTTGATGGCAATATCCACGCTGCCTACCCAGGCATTGTCCATCCTCACGAACGCCTTTAAGTCAGCGCCGGAATCCACTACCGCGATACACATCTGCGTACCGATTTTTTTTGACTCGGCAATGGCCGCCGCCATTGCCTGTTCGGCCAGTTCGTATGTTACATGCATGGTTTATCTCCTCAATTTATTTATTAAAGTGGCTAATATTGCCCCATTACTCTTTATTTTGGAAAAATCATTTCCTCAGGCCGGATAAGCCTGTCGAATTCCTCTTCCGTCACAAACCCGCCGGATACCGCTTCTTGCCGCAATGTGCTGCGGTTTTTAAAAGCCAGCTTCGCAATTTTAGCAGCATTGTCGTACCCGATGCGCGGCGCCAAGGCGGTCACCAGCATCAGTGAGTTTTCCATCAGTTCGGCAATACGCTCAACATTCGGCTCAATGCCGACAACGCAGTGATCGGTAAAGCTCATCGCCGCATCGCCGATCAGGCGGACCGACTGGAGCACGTTATAAATAATGACCGGCTTGTACACATTGAGTTCCAAATGCCCTTGCGCCCCGGCAAAAGTGACAGTGGCGTGATTGCCCATGACCTGCGCGCAAACCATCGTCATCGCCTCGCATTGGGTCGGGTTCACCTTGCCCGGCATGATCGAGGAACCGGGTTCGTTTTCAGGCAGCGACAGCTCCCCTATGCCGGAGCGCGGACCTGAACTCAGCAGGCGAATATCGTTGGCTATTTTATTAAGGCTGACGGCGATGGTATTTAACACCCCGGAGATTTCCACCATCGCGTCGTGCGCTGCCAGCGCCTCGAATTTATTGGTCGCGGAAACAAAAGGAAACCCGGTGAATTTCGCAACCTCTTCGGCAAACCTGTCGGCAAAACCCGGTTTGGAATTCAGGCCGGTGCCCACCGCTGTACCGCCTTGAGCCAGCGGATACAGACGCTTGAAACTGTCGTTAATCCGGTCAATGCCCAGTTGTACCTGAGCGGCATAGCCCGAAAATTCCTGTCCCAGCGTCAGTGGGGTTGCATCCTGCAAGTGCGTTCGTCCGGTCTTGATTATGCCGTTCCACGCCAGGGATTTATCCCAAAGCGCAAGGTGCAAATGCTGGAGCGAGGGAATCAATAAATGGTGCAACTGCTCGACCGTCGCGATATGCATGGCCGTCGGAAAGGCGTCATTCGAAGACTGGCTACGGTTGCAATGATCGTTCGGATGCACCGGCGTTTTAGTGCCCATGGCACCGCCCAAGCGTTCGATAGCCAGATTGGCAATCACCTCATTGACATTCATGTTGGACTGGGTACCGGAACCGGTCTGCCAGACGACCAGAGGAAAGTTGTCGTCCAGATTGCCGTCGATAACTTCCAGAGCCGCATCCGCTAGCGCGTGGCCGATTTTTTCATCGATGTTATTCAGCGCGATGTTCGACAGCGCTGCGCAATATTTGACGATGCCCAACGCACGGATCAAAGGTCGGGGCATGCGTTCATCGCCGATTTTGAAATTCATCAGTGATCGCTGGGTTTGCGCCCCCCAGTATTTGTCGGCGGGCACTTGAATCGGGCCGAAGGAATCGGTTTCTGTGCGGGTAGTAACGGTATTTTCTTTCATGAATTGCTCGCTTGTGGCCTCAGAAATATATTCAGCGCCGTAGCTACGGCATGATGATCGATTCCGGTGTTAGCCATGATAGCCCCCTGAGTCAGGATGAACAGGGTTTGACTATAACGGTTTTTACACTGCCTGAATAGAAAACTTCTTGTCTGACATCCGGTGAAATCGGCATTTCATTCGCATGAAATTGCAAGCAAAAATTAAACCCTCGATTACCTCAAGAAAGAATCAAAATTCTTGACGCAATAATTGATACGGGTAAAAGCTATTTAAGTTGATAACACTGCCGAGCCCATCAGGGAGATTTCTATGAATAGTCGCGATCCATTTGGTGCGCATCAACAACTGAAGGCCGACAGCTTTGGCTCGGTTTCGTATTATTCCCTCTCCCAGCTTGAGGTTGGCGGCGCCGCCAATGTCTCGCGGCTACCGCACACAATAAAAATCCTGCTTGAATCGTTATTGCGCAACTGCGACAACGACGTGATTACCCAGGATCATGTTTTGAGCGTCGCCAACTGGCAGGCGCAAGGCGCGCGCTATGAAATACCCTATAAACCGGCTCGGGTGATATTGCAGGATTTTACCGGCGTTCCAGCGCTGGTCGATCTGGCCGCGATGCGGGATGCGATGAAGCAGCTGGGCGGCGATCCGAAAAAGATCAATCCCTTGATTCCCTGCGATCTGGTCATTGACCACTCGGTACAGGTGGATTATTACGGCAAGGCCAATGCCATGCTGTTAAACGAAACCGTCGAATTTGAACGGAATGCCGAACGCTATGAGTTCCTTAAATGGGGGCAATCGGCGTTTCGAAATCTCCGCGTGGTGCCCCCTTCTACCGGCATCGTGCATCAGGTCAATCTCGAATACCTTGCGCCGGTTGTGTTTCACAACAAGGATAAAAACGTCTGTTATCCTGACAGCTGCGTCGGCACCGACTCGCATACGCCGATGATTAACGGCCTGGGCGTGCTGGGCTGGGGCGTCGGCGGCATTGAAGCTGAAGCGGTGATGCTGGACCAACCCATCTACATGCTGGTTCCCGATGTGGTCGGCATTAAACTGACGGGCATGCTGCCGCCGGGCGTGACCGCAACCGATCTGGTACTGCGCATCACCGAGCTTTGCCGGAACTTTGGCGTGGTCGGCAAATTTATCGAATTTTACGGCACAGGGCTGACCAGCTTAAGTATTCCGGACCGGGCCACGCTCAGTAATATGGCGCCGGAACAAGGCTCGACGGTCAGTTTTTTTCCTATTGACGACGAGACCCTCAGCTATATGCGTTTCACCGGGCGTCATACGGATTTGATCGATCTGACCGAACGCTACGCCAAGGAACAGGGGCTGTTTCGTACCGACGAGACGCTTGACCCCGAATTTACCCAAGCCATGGAAGTTGACCTGGGCACCATCGAACCCTCGCTGGCGGGCCCCAAGCGGCCGCAAGACCGTATCTCGCTCAGCCAAGTTGGCCCTACCTACCGGCAGACGCTGACCGCACCGTCAGGCAACAAAGGCATGGGGCTATCCGAGCAGGATCTGGACCGTAGCGGCATGGTATCGAAGAATGACTTTCACGAAAAAATTACCCATGGCGCAGTCGTTATCGCGGCAATCACGTCCTGCACCAACACCAGCAATCCATCGGTTATGCTGGCTGCGGGCCTGGTTGCCAAAAAAGCGGTAGAGCGAGGTTTGAAAGTTAAAAAATATGTAAAGACCTCGCTGGCTCCCGGCTCTCTGGTAGTAACGGAGTACCTGACAAAATCGGGGCTGCTGGGCTTTTTGGAACAGCTGGGCTTCTATCTGGTCGGCTATGGCTGCACCACCTGTATCGGCAACTCCGGCCCGCTGGATGACGCCGTTGAAAAAACCATACGGGAAAACGATCTGGTCGTGTCAGCGGTGCTGTCCGGCAACAGGAACTTCGAAGGACGGGTGCATCCGTTGACCAAGACCAATTATCTCGCCTCTCCGCCGCTGGTCGTGGCCTATGCGCTGGCGGGATCGACGGCGCTGGACATTACCCGCGAACCGCTAGGCGAAGATCAAGACGGCAAGCCGGTTTACCTGAAAGACATCTGGCCTGCACCTTGGGAAGTAGCCGAAGCCATCAGGCAGTTTGTGACGCCGGAGATGTTCCGGGAACGTTATGCGGATGTTTTCACCGGCACTAAGGCATGGCAGAACATTGAAGTCACAGGAACCGAGCTGTATGCCTGGGACGAAAGTTCGACCTATATCAGAAAGCCGCCGTTCTTCGAAGGTTTGACGACAGGACGGCAGCAAATACATGCGCTTACCGGCATGCGGGTGCTGGCCCTGTTCGGCGATTCCGTGACTACCGATCATATTTCACCGGCCGGTCAAATCGCCCCGAACTCTCCGGCGGCGCAATACCTTTTGTCTAAAGGCATAGAACAAAAAGACTGGAACAGTTACGGTTCGCGCCGGGGCAACGATCAGGTCATGTCGCGCGGCACTTTTGCCAATATTCGCATCCGTAACCTGCTGGTGCCCGGCGTTGAAGGCAACATTACGCTTTATCATCCCACCGGCGAACGGATGACGTTTTTCGATGCCGCGATGAGATACAAGGATGCCGGCATACCGCTATGCATTCTTGCCGGTAAGGAATACGGCTCCGGCTCGTCCCGCGACTGGGCGGCGAAAGGCCCGTTCATGCAGGGCGTAAAAGCGGTAATTGCGGAAAGTTACGAACGGATTCACCGCAGCAACCTGATCGGCATGGGCATTTTGCCGTTGCAGTTTATCGACGGCGAATCGGCTAAAAGCCTGAAGTTAACGGGAGCGGAAACCTTTGCTATCGATATTTCCGATGCCATGGTACCGCAACAGGAACTCAACGTTTCAGCCAAAGCCTCTGACGGAACCGTCACGAATTTTAAAGCCCTAAGCCGCATCGATACGCCGATAGAAATTCAATATTACCGGGATGGCGGTATTTTGCGCACGGTGTTGAAAAAACTGCTGGCTTAAGATGATTCCCATGAAAAATCCGACTTTTAAAAAAAGAACTATCCACAAAAATCACGAAAGACACGAAAAGCGATCGATACTGTGAAAGTATTCTGTTTAAGAAACTAACCACAGAGAACACGGAGGACACAGAGTTAATGCAATATAAATCTCCGTGTCCTCGGTGTTCTCTGTGGTAAATATCCTTCCAGCCTGATTTGGATAATACTTTCACAGTCTCAATCGTATTATGAGATTTTCGTGCCTTTCGTGGACAATTGTTTTTGATGATCATAACCGTCCGCTACGCCGCAGCCTTCGGTTAACCTGCCAGTGATAGATTTTTGCAAGCAACGGACGAATCAGTGGCAAGCCGATCAGCAAGGCCAGAGGCTTCAGCACAGGCACTTTGCTCATCAGCAGGATATAGGCATCCATTTCGGACAGAATCCGCTGATTTTCATCCTGGACATGAAGCTCGGTCAGTGCCTTACGAGGGTCGATGCCGATCTGACGCAGCTGCTGTTCCCGGCCGGTGATATCGATCCAGCAGACATCTTCACCCGCCTTGCCGGCGAGTTTTTCATAGGTCGCCCTGTCTTTAATGCATTTGGGACAGGCGCCGTCGTAATAAACCTTAATCTTGGTTTCATTCTGGCTCATATCGATTGTCTCCTATCGGCGAATGTGAAAATTGCAGGTTTCCGGTATTATCAATAACCCGAAATCTATACCCCCGGAATTGGCCCCGCAATGAATATTTTTAAACGCGCACGTACGCTCTACATTCTGCATCGTCATGCTATTGACCATGATCTCTGGGCGAAAATTACCGAAAAATTGACCCTGTTGCAGGGAATGACGGCGGTTGAGAAAGCGCACTTACGAGAACTGAGCACTCTATTTCTGTATGAAAAAGAGTTCTTCGGCGCTCAGGAACTTCTGCTCACTGACGCGATGTGTTTGACAATCGCCATCCAAGCCTGCCTTCCAGCTCTTGGGCTTGGCCTTGGAACGGGCTGTCTGTCAGGCTGGACCCAAATTATCGTCTATCCGGGTGCATTTCGGATAAGCAGAGACGATACGGATGCAGCGGGTGTTGTGCATCATCAGGAACAGGCGCTGATCGGAGAATCCTGGTCTCGGGGTCCGCTTATTTTGTCATGGGATGATGTGGAGCGGGATATGCTGGAGCAACAGTCCGGCCACAATGTTGTAATTCATGAAATCGCCCATAAGCTGGATATGCTAAACGGCAGTGCCAATGGCTACCCGCCTCTGCATTACCGGATGGATGTTACGCAGTGGGCGGCAACGTTGAGCGCTGCTTATCAAGCATTGGTTCAACAAGTCGAGCATCGCCATCGCCCTTGGATTGATCCTTATGCCGCAACCAACCCGGCGGAGTTTTTTGCGGTCATCAGCGAATGTTTCTTTTGTGCGCCTGAAACTCTGCATGCGCACTATGCCGATGTTTACCAACAGCTTAAGCTTTATTATCGGCAAGACCCATTGCGGCGTATCTGTTAGCGATAGAGGCCGTGCATGCAGACGATTTCAAGATAATCGCAACTCCAGGAAAACGCGTCTTTTCTTTGTTCATGCGCGTCCTAAACAATGCTCACCCAACATTTACGGATGCCGCGGATTGAGTTACGCTCCGCTATGTCACCTCACCGACCGGTTTAGGTATTTCTATTATGGCTACTATACAAACATTAGGCGTGGCATCGTGCCTGGGCGGGCCGATGCGTTTATGCGGTTATGCGGCAGAAATGCTGCATGATGAATTTGCCCGGCAAAGATCTGAACAACAACGCCTGCAACTCCAGTGGCATATGGTTCATCCTGAAGATCACGGAACAAAAGAAGAGAAATTATCCCGGCTTAATCAATCGATCAGCCGTTTCACCCAAAACTGGACAGAGCAAAAACAAACTTTTCTGGTTATCGGCGGCGATCATTCCTGTGCGCTGGGAACCTGGGGCGGCGTGATAAACGGGTTGCAGCAGCCCGATAAACTCGGCCTGATCTGGCTGGATGCGCATATGGACGCGCACACCTTTGCTACGTCGCACTCCGGCAATATTCATGGCATGCCGGTGGCTGCGCTGCTTGGCAAAGCGGATAAAAAACTGGCGGCGATGTATCCCGGCCAGGGTTTTATCAAGCCGGAGAACTTCATTATGATCGGCGTCCGAAGCTATGAAGTTGAAGAATACCAACTGTTGAAACAAGCAGCGGTAGAGATTGTTTTTGCCGACCGGATTAATGGGCTAAGCCAGGCGTTAATTAAAGCCATCGATAAACTCAGCCTGTCTTGCGAGGCTATCGGCATCAGCCTTGATTTGGATTTTATCGATCCTGACGATGCTCCCGGCGTGGAAACACCGGCTCAGGGCGGCATTAAAGCCGAAGAATTGCTAGCAGCACTATCAGTGATTAACCGGCATCCGCTTATATGCGGCCTGGAAATCAGCGAATTCAATCCTGAAAATGACTTTGAAAATAAAACCGTGCGCCTGATGAAAGAGATTGTTGAAACATTCTATGGCGAGAACTCATAGCAAGGCGTCGGTCTTGGCCGCCATAATGAAATCATTAGCATGCAAGCCCTTTATCTTGTGAGACCACCAGGTTACGGTTACCCTGCCCCATTCGGTCAAAATGGACGGATGATGGCTTTCTTGTTCGCATAGCACCCCGACTTTATCGGTAAACAACAACGCATCTTCAAAATCATTGAACTTGAAAGTCTTTTGCAAGCGCTTGATACCGTCTATTTCAACAATCTCCCAGCCCTTTAATTGCGGCATATATTCGTCAATTTCTTCCTGAGTAGCCAGCGGCGCGCCCATTCTGCAAACTTCGCAGGTTTTACGAGTCAGGTCATCAGTCATAGATATTCTCCATTTTGAATCTGCGTAAAACTTGATTGTTACTCAGAATAGAAAAACCAGCAGCTTGAATCAATAGGTAATATCACCAAGCAAATAGTTATCCAGCGCCATAAGAGGGTAACTTTCGAATCAAGCCGGACGGAGCCTGTTGCTCCATTCAAAACATCCCGCCTGTCAGTTAGACCTTCCACCTGGAACTGTCGGAATGACGATGAGCGCGAAGCATGGGAACGATGAATCCAAATTTAGGGAAGCTACTGCCGACCCTATTTTAACAACGCAACAAACCAAACAGGTTTTTAGGATTATTAAGTTCGGGTATTAACTCTAACTCTGTACCCAACTGATGTTTTTCTGCCAAGTCATAGACCACCCGAAGTATGGAATAATCTTCCAACGCAAAACCGACCGAATCGAACAGCGTAACCTCCTGATCATTCTGTCTTCCGGGCTTATGCTTGCAAACCAGTTGCCATAGTTCGGCATAGACAATATCGGCTTCGCATTGCTGCACCTCCCCTTCCAGCAAGCTTTGTAGTTTGTATTCGACCACCAGTTTGACTTGCTCCAGCAACTCTGCGGGTAACTCGGTTTTGCCCGGACTATCGCCGCCCATGGCATAGATGTAGGCGCCTGGCGCAATATCTTCAAAGCTAAACAGGGACTGCCGTTTTTTAGCGGCTGTTGCTGTTATTACAATATCGGCGCCGCGTACGGCCTCGATTATGTTGTCGCAAGCCGTTAATCTGAACTTTTGCCCGGCCAGGTTTTCTGAGAATTTGGCCATTGCCATTCGATCGGTATCAAAAAAACGGACTTCTTCCAACTGGAAAAAACCGGCGAATGCCAACACCTGAAATTCCGCCTGCGCTCCGGTGCCGATGATAGCCAGCGATTTTGAATTTTCACAAGCCAGGTATTTTGCGGCCAACACTCCGGCCGCCGCTGTCCTGAACGCGGTTAATAAGGTCATTTCGCTGAGCATTAGCGGGTAACCGTTAGTCGCATCGCTTAAAGCGCCTATCGCGACAACGCTGAGTTTGCCTTTAAGCGGATTGCCGGGATAGCCGTTAACATATTTGAATGCATATAGTTGCTCGTCCGAACACGGCATCAATTCAATGACCCCGTCCCGGTAATACGTTCCATGACGCGGCGACAAAAGAAATTGCTGCCAACGCCCGAAGTCTTGCTCTAAAGCCGTAATAATATGCCGGAAGAAATTTTCCAGGCCAACGATCCGTATCAGTTCCTGAATATCGGTGACGGTAAGAACTTTCATGGTCCGGCTCCGTTAATCGTTAAAAGATTTAACAGCCCGTTCGAAATCAGGCAGCCAGTCTTTGAAATCGCAGACGTAGTTATAGCCGCAGACGGTTTTTAATGGGCGACGGTTGATGAGGGTCAATATCCGTTCGGCTCTTTGTAAGGTATCGGCTTTCGGGCCAAACGGGTTCAAGCGCATTTTCGGGCCGGGCGGAAAGGCGTAATCGCAGATGAATAACACGTCCTGATAAATATAAATCGTATAGCCCGGCGTATGCCCACCTATGTGATACGCGGCCAACCCAGAAACCGCAAAATCATCATTGAAGCGTTCGTCGATCGGGAATGATTTGATTAAAGGATTTTCCGCATCCAAGGCATGCAGGTAGACTTTTGCATTCCAGAGCTCGCGATATTGATTCGATGCCCCCATAAAATGCGGGTGAGTAAAGAAGATTTTGCTGACCGGTTCCAGCGTGCGATTAAATGCGGAAGGGCAATCGATCCATACGGCCTCATGTTCCGTTTCGATCCGGTAGGCTGCATGTTCCAGTCCCAGTCTGGGCACTGAGACCAGTTGGGTAACGCTGTCGTTGATTGGCGTGGCGGTAACGCGATAGGTGGTTTCGGCCTCTTCCCAACTGAGGAACTTATCGCGATGGGCTCCGCAAAACGGGCAGACATCCGGAGGATCGCCGATCATGTTATAACCGCAGGTTGTGCAAACCCATTGACTCATGTGCTCCCCCTTAAAATATCAACTTTAAGTACCGGTGTTAGTGAATCGCTCCGGGGCCGAATTGCATGAAAAACTGGCCGGCTCCGGGCGGCGAGTCCTGTTCGTAGTACAGTGCTTCAAGCATCAGGTTGCCTTCCGGTCCCAACATATCTCCGGTTAGTAAGGTACGAAAGTCTCTACCACCTATTAACTGATGGGTCATGCTCAGGTATAACCTTGATAACTGCTTTTCCCTGATGACAGTGTCCAGCATTTGCGGTCCGGCAACCAGGTAAATGGATTTGTACCCCAGTCCGCTTAATGCATGAATCAGGGGCGCGCCATGCACGGCTTGATCGTCGCCGGCAAAGAGTATGGAATATCCCATGTCCTGCCAGTAACGGACACGATCCGGATCGGCATTTTTTCCAGTGGCTATGTAGACGGATTGGCTATGTTCTTTAAGACTGTTATGGGGCGGAAAATTCAGGCTGGCACTAGCGATGATGACTGCGGGTTGTGGCTGCAAGCCATTGTTGCAACGCCAAGCCAAATGCTCTTTGTCTTTAACCTGCAATATGTTGCCCAAACGTCCTTCACTCAATGCCCGCATATAGCCGCCATGGGTAATAATGCAGTCCGCCTGCGCATGCAGTTCCATGAACAAGGCAAAGTCGGAAGCGGTTGTTATATGTTTGGGAATATGAGTAGTGCCTTGCGCTGTATCCTCGATCGCAATCCGTCCGTCCAGACTCGACAGGAAGTTGGCGTAAACAAAGGGAGATTCGGCCGCACCCAATTTATGTAATTGATGCGCGAGATATAGGCCTTTAACGGAGACTTTTTCATAAAATTCTGGATACAGTCGTAATAGGTTCTTTTGCATAGAAGTACCTTTTGCGCTTGAAAACCCGGTTTTAATTCAGAGCAAAAACCGCCCCCGTCCAACTGCCGTATTTTGATGTGCAACGAGTATATCAACCAGTCTGGAATAATTGCCAGAAAATCCTTATTACTTAAGGCGGTTGAAAGCTTCATCCTGTTTAGAGCAATTGAGCATCGGTGTTATGTGATAGCCAACTGCTTAAAGAAAAGGGGAAGAATCATCAGCCCCTTTGGCCTAAAGCAAATTGATATTATTTGTTGCTGGTCTTGAGATGCCATACAGCGGCTTCAGCATGTGTAGTAGCTCTGCCCACATGACCCTGCGTTCCGTGATCGATAGCTTCTTGCAGCTCTTTAGCACCCGCTTCTAAATGGTTTTTTGACAAACCCTTGGCTGCTATGGAAGCCGCCAGCGCATCATCCAATGCTTCCTTTGCCTGCTGGACCAACAGTGCTGTATGCCCGGCTTTACCGTGAGCAACCGCCGACTTGGCGTGTTCCAATGCTGAATCGGCATGCTCATCAGCGAAAACAGAAGTACTTAAAAGAAGTAGTAGCCCTGCGCATACAGATGCTAATTTTTTCATAATCCTCTCCTCATTATTATTTGTTTATATCGCTTGTCGATAGCACGTTTTCAGAATCGTTTATTTTTGTTTTTAAAAAACTATTATGAATCGGCAATTATATTCTTACCTTATGCCATCTATTTTGCAATACTCATCAAATGAACGTAAGAAAATGCGTTAAAAAACCAGACGAAATACCAGCAAGGACGACCTAAAAATCGTGACTTTCCTTAATTTCAGCACCGGTTATGCCAGCGGGATACCGATAAAGAAGGCGAGCAAACTGCTTTCAGGAAAAAGATTTAAACCGAGAATTAAACAGACTTGAGGGGGACGGCGGCTGGAAAAAACCGCGATGAAGGCGTAACAATTCTTTAATCAATGCGACATCACTATGAGCAAGCGTTTTAGGCTGTCTCATAGTGATGATTTCCAAAAAACCTAAATATCTTTAGCCAGTTTTTCAGCGTAACCGATGTAATTGCGCGGCGTCAGCTCCAGCAAGTTTGCCTTGGCTTCTGCCGGAATTTCCAGTTTTTCAATAAACGCCTGCATTTGTTCGGGAGTAATGCGCTGGCCGCGGGTCAGTTCCTTCAATTTTTCATACGGTTTTTCAATGCCGTAACGACGCATCACGGTTTGGATCGGCTCTGCCAAGACTTCCCAGTTGGCGTTGAGATCGGCCTCAATCGCTTCAATGTTAATCTGCAATTTGGAAATACCTTTTAAACTGGCCTGAATGGCGATACTGGTGTGAGCAATGCCGACGCCGATATTTCTCAACACGGTTGAATCGGTTAAATCCCGCTGCCAGCGCGACACCGGCAATTTTTCAGCTAAAAAGCCGAAGATGGCATTAGCCAATCCTAAATTACCTTCGGAGTTTTCAAAATCAATCGGGTTGACTTTATGCGGCATGGTCGAGGAACCGACTTCACCGGCGATGGTTTTTTGCTTGAAGTATCCCAGGGAGATATAGCCCCAGATGTCACGATCGAAATCCAGCAAAATGGTATTAAAGCGGGACAGCGCGTGGAAATACTCGGCAATATAGTCGTGCGGTTCAATCTGGATGGTGTAGGGATTAAATTGCAGTCCCAAAGATTCGACAAAATTTTGTGAAAACGCCGCCCAATCCACATCAGGGTAAGCCACGCAATGGGCATTATAATTACCGACTGCGCCGTTGATTTTGCCTAACAGGGCTACGGCTTGGAGTTGATCTTGCTGGCGCTGCATTCGAGCCGCGACGTTGGCAAACTCTTTGCCGGTAGTGGTTGGTGTAGCCGATTGTCCGTGGGTGCGCGACAACATTGGCTGGTTTGCGGTTTCTAAAGCTATGGTTTTGAGCGCCGAGATGCAGTCGCCGATTTGCGCAAGGATGACTTCGCGGCCTTCTTTGAGCATTAACGCGTAAGACAAGTTATTGATATCTTCCGAGGTGCAAGCAAAATGGATAAATTCGCTGACTTTTTCCAGCTCGGCGCAGCCGGCAATTTTTTCTTTCAGCAGGTATTCAACAGCTTTGACATCGTGATTAGTCGTTTTTTCGATGTCTTTGACGCGCTGCGCATCGGCCTCTGAAAAATTGCTGACGATCTTGTTTAACAGCTGTGTTGCAGTGTCGCTGAACGGGCTGACTTCGGCAATCAGAGGGTGACTGGCCAAGGCTTGCAGCCAGCGCACTTCAACAAGCACGCGAAAACGGATCAGGCCGTATTCGCTGAAAATTGGCCGCAAGGCAGCCACTTTGTCGGCATAGCGGCCGTCGATAGGAGAAATAGCGGTGAGCGCGAAATTAGTCATGGGTTTGTCCGAGTGTTTTAATGTGTTGATATTCGTTAGCTTTACTCAAGCAGGAACTAAAGCTTTGGATTCAATAATCCCGCCGCCCAGACAGATCTCACCGTCATAAAAAACGACGGATTGTCCTGGGGTAATGGCTCTTTGCGGTTGATCGAACACAGCTCTGCATCTGTCGTTGCCTATTGGCTCCAAATAACAGGACTGGTCGGCTTGGCGATAGCGGGTTTTAGCGCTACAGCATATCGCTTGGCTCAATGGCCGGTTGCTGCACCAATCAAGCTGGCTGGCCTCCAGCATATTGTGCAACATCAAGGGATGATCGTGACCTTGGCCGACGATGAGGATATTATTTTCCAAATCTTTTTCCAGTACATACCACGGCTCATCCGGCGCATTTTTAACGCCACCTATACCTAAGCCCTGACGCTGCCCCAAGGTGTAGTACATCAAGCCGTGATGCTTGCCGATGTATTGCCCTTCAGGCGTACGCATTTCGCCGGGCTGGGTTGGCAGATAGCGTTGCAGAAATTCGGTGAACTTGCGCTCGCCGATAAAGCAGATGCCGGTGCTGTCTTTCTTGCGGCTGTTGGCAAATCCGGCTTTATCCGCCATGGCCCTGATTTCGGGCTTATGCAAATGGCCTATCGGAAACAGAGTCCGCGATAATTGTTTTTGCCCCAAGGTATAAAGAAAATAACTTTGCTCTTTGTTCGGGTCCAGGCCTTTTAATAAAAAGAACTCGCCGTCTTTCTCGGCTACTTGAGCGTAGTGACCGGTGGCGATATATTCCGCCCCCAAATCCTCAATCGCATAATTCAGGAAGGCTTTAAATTTAACGTGCTTGTTGCACAGGATATCGGGGTTGGGGGTGCGGCCCGCCTTAAATTCAGACAGAAATACTTCAAACACCTCATCCCAGTATTCGGCGGCAAAATTCACTGTTTTTAATTCGATGCCTAATTTATCGCAAACCTGCTGGGCGTCAGCGAGATCTTCCATTGCCGTACAATACTCGGTACCATCGTCTTCTTCCCAGTTTTTCATAAACAAACCGGTCACTTGATGACCTTGCTCCAAAAGCAGCAAAGCGGTTACGGAAGAGTCCACGCCGCCGGACATGCCGACGATTACTTTTTTACTCATGGTCAAGATCGATAAATGATTTAAGTAAGGATAACGGGTAGCGTTGCCCGCTGAGATATTCGTCTACGCTAATGAGCACTAGTGGACTACGCAAACGGTACCGCTCTGTTTCAATTTCGTCGCGCGATAACCAGTGAGTGGCGACGATGCCGTCATCCAATTTTTGCGTCGGGTTGTGTGAATGGCAGCGACCGGAAAAACAGACTCTGACAAAGCTGGGAAAATCAGGATTTTTTCGCCAAAGTTGGATGGAAACAATGTGCTCCGGCTCAAACTGCCAAGCGGTTTCTTCCAGTACTTCGCGCTTGATTGCAGCAATCAAGTCTTCGCCTTCTTCAAGATGCCCGGCCGGCTGATTAAATTGAAGTCCATTGCAGGTTTCTTCTTCCACAATTAAAAACCGTTGATCCTGTTCAATAACTGCAGCAACTGTAACGTGTGGTTTCCAAACCATTACCAAATTCCAACTATATAAAATGAACATTTTACTAGATTTACAGATATTATGCTGGTAAAAAAGCTACAGGAAGGAAGACCGAGGCGCGTGTTAAGCGCTTCTATAAACCTTGTTTATTTTGATGTGAATATAAGAGTTGAAATTCACAAAGATTGGCACTATGTTAGAGACCTGAATATTTTTATTGTTGCAATTATGTCCGATTTTGATCCATACAAAGATAGAGATGGCGGCTTGGCTACTCAGGAAGCCAAACCCAAACTGAAGAGACCGCCTTTATACAAGGTGATCTTGTTAAATGACGATTTTACGCCCATGGATTTTGTAATTGAGATTTTGATGGATTTTTTTGCTATGTCTGAAGAAAAGGCAACCCAGGTGATGCTGCAAGTACATACGCAAGGTGTTGGTGTATGCGGAATGTACTCTAAAGATGTTGCTGAAACCAAAGTATATATAGTTAATGACTATTCACGAGAGCACCACCATCCGTTGATGTGCTCAATGGAAGAAGTGTAGGTTGGAGAGCTTATGTTAAGTAAAGAACTTGAAATTACGCTAAATAATGCATTTAAAAATGCACACGATAAGCGGCATGAATTTATCACGGTTGAGCATTTGCTGCTGGCATTGCTCGAAAATGCTTCTGCGCAGCCGATTTTGATAGCGTGCGGTTGCGATATTAAGGCACTACGCGGCCAGTTGACACAATTTATTGATGAAACTACATCGCTAATTCCGGTGGGTATCCAGCGGGAAACCCAACCTACATTGGGGTTTCAGCGAGTGCTTCAACGCGCTGTTTTTCACGTACAGGCATCTGACAAAAAGGAAGTTTCCGGCGCCAATTTATTTGTAGCCCTGTTCAGTGAACAGGATTCCCACGCGGTTTATCTTTTAAACAAACAGGATATTTCAAGACTGGATGTGGTCAATTATCTGGCTCACGGCATTTCAAAAATAGATCCTGAAAACGACTCGTCAAATAGCCGGGCACCGGAATCAAGCAATCCTGATGCCGAAGCGGCTGGCAGTCCGCTGGATAAGTACACCACCAATCTGAATGAAGAAGCCCTAAAAGGCCGGATTGACCCATTAATTGGCCGGGAACAGGAACTTGAGCGTACGATTCAGACGCTATGCCGCCGGCGCAAAAACAATCCTTTATTGGTCGGTGAAGCCGGCGTTGGCAAAACAGCTATCGCAGAGGGCTTGGCGAAACGGATTGTTGAAGAGCAAGTGCCCGACGTTCTGATGAACAGCGTGATCTATTCCTTGGATTTGGGCGCATTGGTTGCCGGCACCAAGTACCGCGGAGACTTTGAAAAGCGGCTTAAAGCACTGTTAACTCAGCTTAATAAGGAGCCTGATTCAATTCTGTTTATCGATGAAATACACACCATTATCGGTGCCGGCTCAGCGTCCGGCGGCGTTATGGATGCGTCCAATCTGATTAAGCCGGCACTGGCTTCCGGCCAGTTGCGTTGCATAGGCTCCACCACTTATCAGGAATATCGCGGCGTTTTTGAAAAAGATCACGCCCTGGCGCGAAGATTCCAGAAAGTTGATGTTCTTGAGCCTTCCGTTGAAGATACTATCCTGATACTGAAAGGCCTTAAATCGCGCTTTGAAGAACACCATGATGTTAAATATTCTGCCGAAGCATTGAGCGTGGCAGCGGAATTATCGGATCGTTATATTACCGACCGGCATTTGCCCGATAAAGCCATTGACGTTATCGATGAAGCAGGCGCGAAACAACGCATGACTGCTGAAGCTGATCGTAAACAGCTTATCGATGTCGCCGAAATAGAAGATATAGTCTCCAAAATAGCCAGGGTGCCTGCAAAATCGGTATCTACCAATGACATCGACAAACTGGCTAATCTGGAAAAAAATCTAAAAATGCTGGTCTTTGGACAAGACGAAGCGATTTCGGCACTGGCATCCGCCATAAAATTATCTCGCGCAGGTCTTAGAGATACACAGAAGACTATCGGTTCATTTCTTTTTGCAGGCCCTACCGGCGTAGGCAAAACCGAAGTGACGCGGCAATTGGCTAAGGTACTGGGCGTGGAATTGATTCGCTTTGACATGTCGGAATATATGGAACGGCATACCGTTTCCAGGCTGATTGGTGCGCCTCCGGGTTATGTGGGCTTTGATCAAGGCGGTCTGTTAACCGAACAAGTCAACAAACATCCTCATGCAGTATTGCTGCTGGACGAGTTGGAAAAAGCCCACCCTGATGTATTTAACCTGTTATTACAGGTGATGGATCACGGCACATTGACTGACAATAACGGCCGCAAGGCGGACTTCCGTAACATCATTCTGGTGATGACCACTAACGCGGGAGCGGAAGAAGGCAGTCGCGCCTCTATTGGTTTTACCTATCAGGATCATGCCACCGACAGCATGAAGGTGATCGAAAAAGGCTTTTCGCCCGAATTCCGCAACCGTCTGGACGCCATCATTCAATTCAAGCCATTGGATATAGCCATTGTCGGCCACGTGGTTGATAAATTTATCTTTGAATTGGAAGCCTTGCTGGCAGACAAACACGTGACACTGACATTGGATGCCGATGCCCGGTTATGGCTGGCTGAAAACGGCTGCGACCCCAAAATGGGAGCCAGACCGATGGCGAGACTCATTCAAGAGAAGATCAAAAAACCCCTGGCTAATGACTTACTGTTTGGCGATCTGGCGCACGGCGGACATGTACGAATTTACGTGAAGGATAATGAGCTGAACTTCGCTATAGAAAGCGCTGAGTCGATTGTTCCGGAAGCCAATTTTTAATACGGTGACCGAAGCAAGTCTGCCAGCTATTTAAAGGAACCTGCGTTAATCCTGTTGATACAGGATTAACGCATACGGAATGTGATACGACCTTTGGTTAAATCGTAAGGAGTCATTTCAACTTTGACACTGTCGCCAGTAAGAATACGGATGTAATGCTTACGCATTTTTCCTGAGATATGTGCAGTCACAATATGACCGTTTTCCAGTTCGACGCGAAACATGGTATTAGGAAGCGTATCAATCACCTTCCCTTCCATTTCAATTTGATCTTCTTTTGCCATTTATAATAATCCTGATAGTTAAAACCGCCAATAATAACATAAGCGTGTTTTTAACAACAGATGCGCGTAAGAAACCACATCACATTAAACATCGCTTAACCCGAAAAAAACTTTTATATTTACGAATATTTGTAGAATAAAGCGCGCAAGCTCTTGAAACAATAAGCGTTATCACCTAGCAAGCAAATCTTGCCATTTGGCCGACTCTCTTACATAACAAAGCTGTTCGATGCTCTTAAATTTCCAGCAGACTTTTAATAAAAGTGTATTAATGCTTAACGTAAGTTATCCATCAATTTAAGATACTCACTTTCCGAGAAAATATCCGTATTATTTTCAACCCTGTCTAGGTAAGTTTTACCTATTAGATGATCCGCTTCGTGTTGAAATATTCTTGCTACGAAGCCGCTTAACTTTGACTTCACCAAGTTACCTTGTTGATCGGTATAGTGAATCATTATTTCCCGATACCTCGGCACTAAAGCGCGTATCCCTGGAATACTTAAACAACCTTCCCAGTCTTTTTCTTGTGTTTCCGACAAGGCCTGAAAACAAGGATTAATCATCACTGTCGGCTCCATCAATGGTGCCGATGGATAACGGGGCGTAGGCCTCGATGCGACAATGATAATCTGTTTTGATTCGCTGACCTGAGGCGCAGCAATGCCAACTCCCGACGTCGATGCCAGGGTGCTTTGCATGGCTTCGATTATTTGCCGAATTTCAGCATCATGCACATTTGCAACGACTTCGGCTTTTTGTCTGAGCACCTTGGCTCCTAGCTGGGCAATCTCTCGCATCATAGTCCCTGCAATTCGTGCATAAGCACAGTCTGGGCTTGAATCGGTTCCTCAGCCTCGGCCTTTCGCAATCGTTGATAAGTGCCATCCGACTGCAAAAGCCAAGCCTGAGTGTTATCTTTTAAATACAAATTCAGATCCTGCAAAATCCGGTTTTGCAATTTTTTGCTTTCAATCGGAAAACAAATTTCAACACGCCGGAACATATTGCGGTTCATCAAATCGGCACTGGATGCATAGACCTCCCTATCCCCACCGTTTTCAAACGCATACACCCGTGCATGCTCCAAAAAACGCCCGATAATGGAGCGCACTTCTATATTTTCAGATACGCCTGGAACGCCGGGCTTTAAGCAGCACACCCCCCTGACAATCAATTTAACTTCAACCCCGGCCTGTGATGCGCGATAAAGAGCCTGGATAGATTGCTCCTCAACAACGGCATTCACTTGAATGATTATTTTTGCCGGTTTGCCGCTTTTGGCATGGCGTATTTCCCGTTCAATTTTTTCCATCAAACCGCTATGCAAGGTGAACGGCGATTGCAGTAATTTATTTAATTTGGTCACTTTACCCAAACTGGTCAGCTGGGCAAATACTCTCCGCACATCTTCGCCCAATTCTTTATCGCAGGAAAAAAGGCCGTAATCGGTGTAAATCTGCGCCGTTTTCGGATGATAGTTTCCTGTACCCAGATGCACGTAATTGCGCAATTCTTTCCCTTCCCTCCTTAACACTAAGCACATTTTGGCATGCGTTTTGTAGCCCACTACACCATAAACCACATGAACGGCGGCTTCTTGTAATTTAGCGGCCAAATCGATATTGGCTTTTTCATCGAATCTCGCCCTCAATTCGATAACCACCGTCACCACCTTGCCGGTTTTAGCCGCCTTGATTAAAGCAGCGACAATTGGCGAATCGGCCCCGGTACGATAAAGCGTTTGCTTGATAGCCAACACTTCCGGCGAAACCGCCGCTTGACGAATAAACTCAACGACGGGAGAAAAAGACTCAAACGGGTGATGCAGCAAAATATCGTGGCGCTTAATCGCTGCAAAGATGTCTTTACTGCGCTCCAGTTGTTGCGGAACCACGGGCTTAAAAGAAGGAAATTTAAGGTCTGGCCGACCGACCAGATCATTAATTTCCTGAATCCTGTTGAGGTTGACCGGCCCATCAACTAAAAATAAACGGTCGCGAGTCATTTCAAAACGTCCCAACAAGAACGACACTGTCTCATCAGGGCAATTGGCGTCAATTTCCAGACGAACCTCATCACCGTAATTACGCATGGCCAGCTCCCCTTCCACGGCAAGCAATAAATCATCAATCGCATCATCATCGACGAAAAAATCACTGTTCCGGGTGACCCTGAATTGGTAACAGCCTTTAACATTCATGCCATTAAACAACTGATCGACAAATGCATGAATAATCGATGACAGGAATACAAAATCGGATGGACCGCTACCCGTTTCCTCGGCAGGCAACTGAATAATGCGAGGCAGCGCCCTCGGCGCTTGCAAAATGGCCCGACCACTATTTCTGCCGAAAGCGTCTTTTCCGGTCAATGAAATAATAAAATTTAAACTCTTATTCAGTATGCGTGGAAAAGGATGGGCGGAATCCAGTCCCACCGGCGTTAAAATCGGCAACAACTCATTGTTGAAATAAGCTTCCAACCATTTGTGCTGCGCCTCGGTCCATTCCTTGCGGCGAATGAAATGAATATTTTCGTTGGCCAGCTTCGGGATCAAAATCTCGTTAAGAACTTTATATTGTTCCTCAACCAGTTGGTGGGCGTGAACAGAAATCAACTCAAGCTGTTCATTAGGCGTTAATCCGTCCGAGCCGGCTGCTTTCGGATCGATGACCGCCATCTGAATCACACTGGCCACACGAACCTCGAAAAACTCATCAAGGTTGGAGCAGGAAATACACAAATAATTAAGACGCTCAAGCAACGGCACTCTTTCATTTTTTGCCTGCGCCAGAACCCGCTTATTGAACTCCAACAGACTCAATTCGCGATTAATATAAAGTTCCGATTTTTGAAGATCAATTATTTCTTCTGTTTCGTTTATGTCCATGTTGTGCTCAGATTCAAAATCAATGGGTATTATGTTTGTGTGTTCATCAGCTAAACCCTCTTTTCCCCTGCAAGCCTCCGGTATGTACTGCAATAATACGCTCGCCTGGCTTGAAATAATGCTTTTGGATTAAATCGTAGATGGCGTACATCATTTTTCCGGTATAGACTGGATCAAGGGGAATTGTAGTTTTTAATTCAAAGTCTTCAATAAATGCGCTTAATTCTGGGTTGATTTTGGCGAAACCGCCAAAATGGTAACCCAAGTTTATTTGCCAGTTATTACGCGATTGTGACAATACGGCGTCAACTTCCGCCGTTAAATAATCCGCATGCTTAAATGCCGCAAATCCCAGCACTGACATTTGCTGCGGAACCGCTTCAATAATACCTGCCAAAGTCGTCGCGGTTCCGCAAGGTACACAAAGTGTGTCGCACGGGATTCCTATTTCCGTAATCAATTCAGCTACGCCTTTCAGCGCCAATGTCTGTGCGCCGCCTTCGGGCACCCAATATTGCTGCGGTTTTAAACCCGGCAAGTCATGCCAGTTTTTGTATTGCCGAAGCAACCTGTAATCGGCGCGGGATACAAATTCCAACTCCATCCCCCAATTTTTCATGTCCTGCAAAGTCGGAGTCAATGTTTCCGGTTGCTCGCCGCGAACAAGCCCGATAGTTTTCAACCCTAATACCTTACCGACATAAGCCAGCGCATGCAAATGGTTAGAATACGCGCCGCCCATGCTGACGAGGGTATCCGCCCCTGAAGACAGAGCATGATCGATTATATATTTAAGCTTTCGCCATTTATTGCCGGAAATAACCGGATGCAGTAAATCGTCCCGTTTCATCCACAGTTCGATTTGGTATTGCGCAAGCAACGGATCATTAATCTTTGTTAGAATCGATGCATTGAAAGTTTTTTCCAGTTTTATCAGTTCGAGGTGCATATATGTGTGGGCGTTATAACTTGATCGTAACCGGGCAGCAAATTATGGATCATTTCAGATTACTGAGTTTACCTGCACACAACCCTGACTACAACATTCCGCCTGGACAAAAAATTCTCGCTATCGTGCAGCTGGAAGACGGCAGCAATAAGGCCGTTAACCTGCATTGGGGATTAATTCCATCATGGTCGAAAGACCGCGCTATTTCCAATCACTTGATCAACGCCAGAGCAGAAACCCTGACTGAAAAACCATCGTTTAAAAAAGCTTACCAACAAAGGCGCTGCCTGATTCCCGCTACCGGTTTTTATGAGTGGCAGGCCACCGCAGCCGGCAAACAGCCCTACCACATACACAAACCGGATAATTCATTATTTGCTTTTGGAGGTATTTGGGAGCACTGGAAAAACGATCAGGAAACAGTGTATTCATGCGCGATCATTACCACCGTTGCCAACGACAAAATGGCGCCTATTCATGACAGAATGCCGGTTATTATTGCACCCGAAGATTATAACCATTGGCTGAACAAGAAAACCGCAATTGTCGAAATCGCTGATTTCTTAGCCGCCGACGCTTATGCCTGCATGCAGACTAACCTGATCAGCACACGGATCAACAATCCTCTGCACAATGATGAAAGCTGTTTAAGCTAGATAAAGAAACGCATTAGCATGGCATGAAGAGCAAGTCATGTAAAAAACTTACGCGCCCTGCTCTGCATCAAAACAGCTATCTTTTAAGAGACTGGAATCGATGGGGAGCGTTAAGCGCGTTACTCTCGCGTCCGGCACAATCCATAGGAATATGGTGGTCAAGGCAAATTTTTCAGACTATATGAATGCAGAAGCCATTTTACTGAGAAGCGAATGTATATCTTGTCCTCGCAGTCGTCGAAACTGCTCCTGCCTTGCCTACAGGATGTAGGAGCGGGAACTTCACCTAAAGTATCTACCATTAGCGCTCCACCCCTGCTCCACATCATTATCTGACACCTCACCTGCGTTCATGCAGGCTAAAATTATCAGTGTTATTCAGGCTAAGCTTTTTTCTTTTTAGACGCAGGCTTAACAACTGCTTCTTCGACAGCCGCCTCGGCATTGTAGGACTTATAATCCGGCGCAATACTGATCAACAAAGTCAGCAAGGCCGCAACATAAGGAACCGCCTGCACTGAGAGAATAGCTATCCACAGTCTGCCGCTAAAATTATCAAAATGCTCCAGGGAAGCCATCATTCCGATAGCGATACTCAACAATATCAGCAAGAACAATTCCTGCCGTATGGTCATTAACCCGACAAATAAAGCGCTGTGCTGCTCGAATTTTGGCGTACGCATAAACGGTTTTCCCGATGTAAACAGCCCTTGCAACGTCCCCTTGGCAACGGTATGCGTTAAGGACAATCCTGACAACGATGCGCCTAACGATTGCCAGATAGAACACGGAACACGGGCTTGGTACAACCATAAACCACGGATGATTTTAAAGCTGAAGATACCCACAGTCGGCAGCAAAAAGGCATTGGCCGGAAGCTCGCTATGAATTGGATCGTACAGAATCACCGCAGTTAAAACCAAGCTGGTCATGGTAAATACCAACGCCAGCGCATCTGAAAACCACGGCAGCCACCCGGCAATAAAATAATACTTTTGAGCGGGCGTCAACTTGGGCTCTTTAGATGGCAAAAAGCTGCGCCAATGGGCCTTGATAATCTGCATAGCACCATAAACCCAGCGATAACGCTGAGTCATATAGCCGGACATGGTGTCGGGCATAACGCCTTTTCCAAACGAATCCTTGACGTAAACCGAATCGTAGCCGGCTTCGTACAGACGCAAGCCCAACTCGCTGTCTTCACAAATACACCACTCAGACCATTTGCCGACTTCCAGCAGGGCCGACTTCCTGATCATAGTCATCGTGCCATGTTGGATAATGGCGTTGTATTCGTTCCTTTGCACCATGCCTATATTGAAAAAACCGGCATATTCCCAGTAACAAAATGATTTGAAAGCGCTTTGGTCGCGGTCTCGATAATCTTGGGGCGATTGTATAAAGCCGACGTTTTCATTATCGAAATAAGGCACCATGCACTTCAGCCAATCAGGCGACAGGATATAATCGCTATCGATAATAGCGATAATTTCGGCATCGGGAGCCGTTTGATCCAGCGCATGATTAATCGCGCCCGCTTTAAAGCCCGGCCAGTTTTCCAGATGAAAGAACCTGAATTTTGGCCCTAATCGTTCGCAGTCGACTTTCACAGGCTCCCAAACCGCAGGGTCTTTGGTGTTGTTGTCCATCACCAGCACTTCCAGATTGGGATAGTCCACCTTGTCCAGAGCCTCCAGCGTCATTCGCACCATCTCGGGCGGTTCATTATGGATTGGCAAATGCAGAGATACTTTAGGATACTTAAAGTCCGGTGATGGCGTCAGCGGCTGAAAAGTTCTGGCCGTCTTTCGGTGCCAGATAACTTCGGCTATTTCCAAACTTTCAATCAACAAAATGACTGCCGCCAAAACCTGCATCAATATCAGGATGCCCCAAAACACCATGGTAATTTTGGTTTGGTATTGCTGGGCGCCAATCGACGCTGACCAGAAAATCGTTGATGCGGCAAGGTTCGCAATCAGACCGAAAAACAGCAATCCCGGCAGTTTCATGCTGCTGCGAGTAAATAAGAACAAAGCCATTAACACGACACTAAAAATAGCCGCGCCGACTGCCCAGTTTTCCCAGTTGGGCATGGTAATGACATCGCTGTCCATCGGATATTTTGGCTGTCTATCCGCATTAAAAATACCCCAATACGCGCCTGCCGAGCCTTCCAAAGACATTTTCCAGGGTTGGTCAAACGCCTCTACGATATAATAAGTGACTTTTTCAACATCGGCTCGGTTGAGAAATTCGCGCAGAAATTTTGCCTGATTGGATACCGATGCCGTCGCATGTTTAAAAGGTTGACCATCCGAAGGCCAGCCGACCTCGGTGATGACAATAGGTTTGTTAGGATAAGCTTGTTGTACCGCATGATACCGGTCGAAAACATAATCAACCGCATCTTCCGCGGCAATGCCCTCCCAGTAAGGCAGGATGTGCACCGCTATAAAGTCGACTTCAGCAACCAGCTCGGGATGTTTAAGCCAGATATCCCATGTTTCAGATGTACTGACCGGACGCCATGTGTTTCGTTTTACTTCCCGGATGTATTCGATCAGTTGCTCCGGGGTAATATCGGCACGGAGTAAAACCTCGTTGCCGACCATAACACGGACGATGTTGGGATTATTCTGCTTGCTGACATTAATTAAGGTTTCTATTTCCTGGCGATTCTTCTCAAGATTGCCGTCAATCCAAGCACCCACGGTGGTATTCAAATTGTGTTTTGCAGCCAACTCAGGGATCTTATCCAACCCTTTAAGCACACTGTAAGTACGAACAGCGTGAACCTTATTCTCAAGCAAGCTCAAGTCATGATCAATATCGGCTTCGCTGGGAAAAGTATTGCTGGTTTGGGTATCCTGCTTTCTCATGGGGTCGAAAGTGACACCCATAGTAGTTTTGGTCCAAGGTTGCAATTGCAAAGGGTTGTTAATATAACTCCAAATACTGAAGTTAAGGAAGACGAGTAAAGCGAGTGCAACGACAGTAACTATCTTGGTTTTCATTTAGGTGCTCGGTTATTCCGTTGGACTGGGAAAAATAATGTTGGATTGAGAATTAAAGATTTACGCGACTCGCACTGCGCGCTTCTGTTCATGTCCTTTACCTACGCTTTTTATAAGCAGGGCGCTATATCAAAAATACAGTGCTCCTAACTTCGGCGGCAAACAGAGGCAATACGGTACAGATTTAATGGGTATTTTACACAGGTTCTAAAGTCAATAAGAAATTATTTACTTTCAAGTCTGCTGAAAATCCAGCCTTATCTCGATGTTTAAATTCCATTACTAAAAAACAACATTCAGTATTAAAGAACTATGAATTCTTACTTGCATCCATGTAAGTAAGAACTGGAATTAATACTTTAAGTCTTATTTTTTAATATAAAGATCGGTAATCGAACCAGTGATCATTTCAGCAGCGAACGCGAATGTCTCCGATAACATGGGGTGTGGGTGGACAGTCAGACCGATATCTTCGGCATCGGCGCCCATTTCCAAAGCCAGTACCGCTTCGGCAATCAGTTCGCCGGCATTGGGACCGACCATGCCCGCACCAAGAATTCTGCCGGTTTCCTTCTCGCAGAGTATTTTGGTTAGGCCTTCCTTGCGTCCCAAACTTAATGAGCGACCGCTGGCCGCCCAAGGGAAAGAGGCCTTGTCATATTCGATGCCTTGCTGTTTAGCCTGATTCTCAGTCAAGCCCATCCAGGTTACTTCAGGATCAGTATAGGCAACAGCAGGAATAGTCAACGCGTCAAACGCAGATTTGTGCCCAGCTGCAACTTCAGCGGCGACTTTGCCTTCGTGAGAAGCCTTGTGCGCCAGCATAGGGTTTCCGGCTATATCGCCAATGGCGAAGATATGCGGAACATTGGTGCGTTGCTGCTTATCGACCGCAATAAAACCGATCTCATCGACATTAACGCCTGCCAGCTCGGCACCGATCAACTTACCGTTAGGCTTACGTCCTACGGCTACCAGGACTGCATCGAACACAACCGATTCCGGCGCACTTTTACCTTCAAAAGAAACTTTCAGGCCGTCCTTGTCTTTTTCGATCGAAGTCACCTTCGTTTCCAGCCAGATATTTTTGTATTGCTTTTTGATACGCCGGAACAACGGAGTTACCAAATCGTTATCACAGCCAGGAATGATCTGGTCCATCAACTCGACTACGCTGATTTCCGAGCCGAGCGCATGGTAGACCGTAGCCATTTCCAAACCTATGATGCCGCCGCCGACAATCAGCAATTTTTTAGGAATTTCCTTCAATGCCAGCGCATCTGTCGAATCCCATAAACGCGGATCGTCATTTGGAAAAACCGGGATTTGAGTAGCATGCGATCCGGCGGCAATAATCGCCTGATCAAAGCTGACGTTTTGTTTGCCTGCTTCGGTGGTCACCTCGACCATATGGTCCGAAGTAAATCGGCCCGTACCTTGGATTAAAGTTATTTTGCGCTGCTTGACCAGACGGGCAAGCCCATCGACCAGCGTATTGGTAACGCTTTCTTTCCAGGCGCGAATTTTATCCAGATCAAAAGTTGGCTTACCGTAATTGAGGCCGTGCTGCTCGAACTCATCTACCTCATGAATAATCTGGGCAACATGCAGCAGAGCCTTGGACGGAATGCAGCCGACATTAAGGCACACCCCGCCGAGAGAAGGATAGCGCTCAACCAATACCACTTGCTTGCCTAAATCGGCAGCGCGAAACGCCGCCGTATATCCGCCGGGGCCGCCGCCCAATACCAGAACTTCTGCGTGTATCACAGACTCGTTAATCGCTGGATTAGCATCCATATTATGCTCCTGATTAAAGTAACAAGCGGCGAATATCGCCCAAATACTGTTTAATGGCGGCCATGAATTTAGCGCCTTCCACACCGTCGATGACCCGATGATCGTAAGTCAGGTCGAGCGGCAACATCAGGCGCGGCACAAACTCCTTGCCATTCCATACCGGTTGCATTTTGGCCCGGGTAACGCCAAGTATAGCCACTTCCGGAGCGTTGACGATAGGTGTAAACGCCGTGCCGCCGATACCGCCGAGGCTGGAAATAGTGATGCATCCGCCCTGCATTTCAGCAGGCATTAACTTGCCCAGACGGGCTCTGTTACTTGTTTCAGCCAGTTCGGCAGATAATTCGTTGATGCCTTTGTGTTTAACATTACGTAACACCGGCACCACCAAACCATTGGGCGTATCGACCGCGATACCGATATTAAGATACTTCTTCAATATCAGGTTTTCGCCATCGGCGGACAATGACGCATTAAATTGCGGAAACTGCTCCACGGCCGCAATCAGCGCCTTGATGATAAATATCAGACCGGTGATTTTTACATCGTCCTTGGATTTTTCGGCATTCAGCGCATTCCGGAACGCTTCCATTTCAGTAATATCGACTTCGTCATGGTAAGTGACCATCGGCAGATTCAGCCATACCCGGCTCAAGTTTTGTCCGGTCAGCCTTTTTATTTTACTGAGCTTCCGCTCTTCTACTTCACCAAATTGGGAAAAGTCGACGCTCGGCATTGCCGGGATTCCGGTGCCGCTTTGTGCAACACCTTCAGTCATCACTTTCTTGACGAAGTTTTTCACGTCGTCTTTTAAGATACGTCCCTTGCGGCCGCTGCCGTTTGTAATTTTATGTATATCAACGCCCAGTTCGCGGGCAAACAGCCGGACAGCCGGCGTGGCATGAGCCGCTTTACCGGGCTCGCTGCGGGCTGGAGTTTCCGGCAACGGTTCAGGCGCAGCAACGGGCGATTGACTTGTCGGTTCCGGCGCTTTTTCCACCGGCGCAGTCGCAACTTCTTGCTGTACCGGAGCTTGCTGTGCCGGTGCTTCTTCCTGCTTCGCTGCCCCACTCTCTTCAGTAGCCGCCAATACTGTCGCAATCAGCGTTCCTTCAGAGACTTTATCGCCGGGTTTGATAAATACCTCCTGTACCTTACCCGCCGCACTGGCAGGTAGATCCATGCTCGCCTTGTCGGTCTCAAGCACAGCCAAGGTCTGCTCCAGTTTCACCTCGTCGCCCGGTTTAACCAATACGTCTACCACATCGATATCTGCGACATTGCCGACATCGGGAACCTTAATTTCAATCAAAGAAGCCATGTATATTTTTTCCTTCCGTTAGATTAGCCAGGGAGCTGCTGCTTCAGGATTAACGCCGTATTTGGCAATTGCCACATCCACTTTGGCGGCATCGAACTGCCCCAAGTCTGCCAGACTTTTTAGCGCCGCAATCGTTACATGGTAGCGATCTACCTCAAAGAACCGGCGCAAGTTTTCGCGCGTATCGGAACGGCCGAAACCATCGGTACCCAACACTGTATAAGGAGCGGAAATATAAGCGCGGATCTGTTCTGCAAAGGCGCGAGTATAATCGCTGGCGGCAATCACCGGGCCTTGTGCGTCGGCAAGACAATGTGCGACATGGGATTGCTTGGCTGTTTCGGTCGGATGCAAACGATTCCAGCGTTCGCAAGCTTGACCGTTTCTGGCCAGCTCGGTAAAGCTGGTGCAGCTCCATAAATCGGCTTCCACGCCCCAGTCGTTGCTCAGCAACTCAGCCGCCGCTTCGACTTCACGGAAAATGGTTCCCGAGCCCAATAACTGCACGCGAGGCGCTTTCTTTTTTGCGCCTTTTTTGAAACTGTACATGCCTTTCAGTATATCCAGCTCCGTGCCTTTAGGCATCGCCGGATGGGCATAATTTTCGTTCATGACGGTGATGTAATAGAAAACATCTTCCTGCTCGACATACATGCGGCGTAAACCATCTTGAATGATTACAGCCAGTTCATACGCATAGGTCGGATCGTAGGAAACGCAGTTAGGCACCGTAGCCGACATCAAGTGGCTGTGTCCGTCTTCATGTTGCAGGCCCTCGCCGTTCAGCGTGGTTCTGCCCGCCGTGCCACCCATTAAAAAGCCTCGGGTGCGTTGATCAGCAGCCGCCCAGATTAAATCGCCAACGCGTTGGAAACCGAACATCGAGTAGTAAATAAAGAACGGAATCATCGGTACGTTGTGCGTTGAATACGAGGTGCCCGCCGCAATCCAGTCGCATAAGCCGCCCGCTTCATTGATGCCTTCCTGCAACACCTGACCGTGCTTGTCTTCCTTGTAGAACATCAGCTGATCGGCATCTTGCGGGGTGTACAACTGACCAACCTGAGACCAGATGCCCAGTTGTCTGAACATGCCTTCCATACCGAAGGTTCTTGATTCGTCCGGAACAATCGGCACAATGCGTTTACCGATGTTTTTATCTTTGATCAGAATATTAAGCAGCCGCACGAAAGCCATGGTCGTGGAAATTTCGCGGCCTTCGCCGCTGGCTTCGAGCAACGATTTGAAATCACTCAATACCGGAACGTCCAAAGCATAAGATTTTGCCCTTCTGGCGGGCAAAGGACCGCCTAACTCACTGCGGCGCTGCTGCATATAGGCCTGTTCTTTTGAACCTTCCGGAAAACTGAGATAAGGCAAGTCTTGTAGCTCTTCGTCGGTTACCGGCAAGCCGTAGCGATCTCGAAAATTGGTTAACGAGATGGCGCTCATTTTTTTCTGTTGATGAGAGATATTCTGGGCTTCTCCCGATGCGCCCATGCCATAACCTTTAATGGTTTTAGCCAAAATGACGGTGGGTTGTCCTTGATGATGCACTGCGGCATGGAAAGCGGCAAAAACCTTAACTGAATCATGTCCGCCGCGATTAAGCTCCCAGATATCCCGATCGGACCAATCGGCAACCATAGCCTTTAGTTCAGGCGTATTAAAGAAATGTTCTCGTACATAAGCGCCGTCTTTGGCCTTAAAGGTTTGGTAATCGCCGTCGACGCAGGACATCATCCGAGCCACCAACAGCCCGTCTTTATCACGAGCCAGCAACGCATCCCAGCGTTGGCCCCAGACCAGCTTGATCACATTCCAGCCGGCGCCGCGAAACTCGCTTTCCAGTTCCTGAATGATCTTGCCGTTACCGCGCACCGGTCCATCCAGGCGTTGCAGATTGCAGTTGATAACAAAAATCAGATTATCCAGCTTTTCACGCCCGGCCATGCCGATGGCGCCCAAAGATTCGGGTTCATCAGTTTCGCCATCACCCAGAAAGCTCCAAACCTTACGATTCGAGGTGTCGGCAAAGCCGCGATCCTGTAAGTAGCGCATAAAACGAGCCTGATAAATAGCCATAATCGGCCCAAGCCCCATGGAAACCGTCGGGAATTGCCAGAAATCCGGCATCAACCAGGGATGAGGATAAGACGATAAGCCGTTGCCGTTCACTTCCTGACGGAAGTTATCCATCTGTTCCAGCGTTAATCGTCCCATCAAAAACGCACGGGCATAATCGCCCGGCGTTAAGTGGCCTTGAGTATAAATCAAATCGCCGTCATGTTGGTCGGAAGGCGCACGCCAGAAATGGTTAAATCCAACATCGTACAAAGTTGCCGCCGAAGCAAAACTGGCAATATGCCCGCCGACATTAGTGTGCTTATTCGCCCTCAATACCATCATCATGGCATTCCAGCGTACATAAGCGCGAATATTGTGTTCTATCGTAACATCACCGGGAAACTGGGCCTGTTGCGCAACAGGAATAGTATTGATATAAGCGGTGTTGGCGCTAAAAGGGATGTCGAATCCCGCACTCCGGGTTACTGCAACCAACTGTTCAATCAGAAAGTGTACACGCTCACTGCCATCGTGCTCCAACACGGCTTGGAGCGCTTCAATCCACTCCCTGGTTTCTGCTGGATCGACGTCATTCTGTCCGGTGATTTTTGAGATTAAACTATTGGTCATTGCTAGATCCTGTTACAACGAGTATGCATGGATTAAAAATGTTAATTAGGTTACTCATTAAGGCGCATGAGCGTAACCCGCCATTTTACTTAAATACTAAAAACAAGGCCAGAAACACTCTGGTTATTCGGCATAGTATAAACAATGCAGTGGGGGCAATGCACCCGTTTTAGTCATTTGATGCTGACAGCGGAGCGGCAGATCCGGGTATCGCCGGCCGATATTTGGTTATTTGCATCGTGACAGTTTATTATAGATGAGCCTGCCTGAAACCGGGGCAGACGGACTTTTTACCTACCGAATCACTCATCTTATCGACAAAACATGGATCTTATATTAACGCTTAAAACTATCATTCTGGGCATTGTTGAGGGCCTGACCGAATTCTTGCCGGTTTCCAGTACCGGGCACTTAATTCTGGTTGGCGACTTGCTGAGTTTTAATGATGACAAAGGCAAGTTATTTGAAATTGTTATTCAGGTCGGCGCTATCCTGGCGGTATGCTGGGAATACCGCGCCAAAATCGCTGCTGTTATTGTGGGCCTGCCCAACCAGAAGTCGGCGCAAAAATTTACCTTAAACCTGATGATTGCGTTCGTGCCGTTGGCAAGCCTGGGCTTACTGTTCGGCAAGTACATCAAAGCCGTGCTGTTCAAGCCTATTCCGGTAGCTCTTGCGTTCATCATTGGCGCCTTCATAATTATTTGGGCGGAAAAACGGGAACATAAAATCCGCATCTACGAAGTCGAAGACTTAAGTCCATTGGATGCGTTAAAGCTCGGTATCGCACAGGCTTTCGCGTTGATTCCGGGAACTTCGCGCTCCGGCGCAACCATCATCGGCGGCTTGTTATTTGGGCTTTCGCGCAAGGCCGCAACTGAATTTTCTTTTTTTCTGGCAATTCCCACGCTGATTATCGCCAGCCTCTATGACTTATATAAGCACCGGGATTTATTGGAACTGGCTACCGACCTCCCCTATTTTGCCGCAGGACTAATCGCCGCATTTATTAGCGCGCTGCTCGCAATCAAAGGCTTATTACGCTATATCAGTCATCATGATTTCATTATTTTCGCCTGGTACCGCATAGCCTTCGGCTTGATTGTTATTGCCACGGCATACAGCGGACTGGTGCAATGGACAGTCGATTAATATCGCTTCCTTCCGGGTTTACTTTCAGCACATTAGACACACTGATACCCCTGGACAAACAATAGCTATAAAAAAAGCCCTATATTGATATATAAGGGCTTTTATTTACTTTGCGCCAGAGAAAATAGCGCCATATTAAATAACAATTAAGTCTTTAATCTTCATTTCTGCGCCCTGGATGACCGTAACAAAAGGGCTGCCGCAGTAGACACAAGCATCGTACAACGTTGTCATTTCTAATTGTTGCCCGCATTGCTGACAAACCCCAAGCCCATTAAGTTCGCAAATAATCAACTCGGCATTTTCTGCCAACGAATCCTTCATAACGACATCAAAACAGAAACGTAATGCGTCCGGCTCAACGTTGGAAAACCTGCCTATTTCCAGAGTCACTTGGGTAACTTTGCTGAAACTTTGGCTCAGCGCATTTTTTTCGAGAATTTCCCGCACATTCTCAAGTAACGATAGTTCATGCATACCTATTCCTGCCCTCTGCTTTTCATGGTATTGACTTCATTCGATAACGCCAGGATCAATCCAGCGTCTTTGAAATTCATCTGCCGGCAACGGAGGCGACAGATAATACCCTTGAATCTCATGGCAGCCGTATGACTGTAATAACGCCAACTGGGATTCAGTTTCGACACCTTCGGCAACCACCTTCATATTCAAAACTTGCCCCAGGGACACAATGGTCTTGATGAACGCCGCCTCGCTTGAGGCGGGGTCATTGATGTAAGCCTTAATGAACGACCGGTCGATCTTAAGCGACTGAATGGGCAATTTTTGCAAATAGGATAACGATGAATAGCCGGTACCGAAATCGTCCATGGCTACGTGAATGCCGCGCGCCCGGATTTGATGCAGTCGTTCAGTCGCTTTTTCGATGTCGTGCATGATCAAGCTTTCAGTCACTTCCAATTCAATCGATTCGGGATCGGTACCGGTTTCGGCCAGAACGCTGTCGAGCACGGCAATAAAATCCTCAGCCAGCAGTTGCCGTGGCGACAGATTGATGGCGAGCCGGAATCCTGCCAAGTTGTTGGCCCATACCTTAGCTTGCAAGCAAGCCGTTTTGAGTATCCATGTGCCCAAGGGAATAATCAAAGCCGTTTCCTCGGCGATAGCGATGAAGGAGTCCGGCGATACAATTCCAAAGCCAGGCCGCTTCCAGCGAATCAATGCTTCGGCGCCGGTTATGCGGGATAAGCTGCTATCGGCCTTGGGCTGGTAGTAAAGCTGGAATTCTTCCTGTTCTATGGCCAGCCGCAATGCGCTTTCCAATGACAGCCGCTGATGTGCCGCCTCGTTCATGCCCGCTTCGAAGTAATGAAACATGCCCCGGCCTTTTGCTTTGGACGCATACATGGCGGTATCTGCATGCCTGGTCAGGGTATAGAAGTCATTACCGTCGTCGGGAAAGACGGCAATGCCGATGCTGACGCCGACGAAAACAGTGTGATCTTTAATCTGGACAGGCTTTGTCATCGCCTCGACCAGTTTTCGGGCTAGCTCGGTAGCATCGGCGATGCCGCTTAATCCGGGCAGGATAATGGTAAACTCGTCTCCGCCCATACGGGCAACGGTATCTGTTTTGCGTAAGCAGCCTTGAATCCGGGTTGCGATGATCTGCAGCAAGCAGTCGCCGGCCCAATGCCCTATGGTATCGTTGACGTCCTTGAAATGATCCAGGTCAAGGAATAACAGCGCAATTCGTCTATTACTGCTTTGCGCCAGAGAGATTTCGTGCTCAAACCGTTCCTTGAACAGAGACCGGTTGGGAAGATTGGTCAGTACATCGTAGTACGCCAACTGCTTGAGTTCCTGTTCCGTTTGTTTCTGGTGACTGATGTCTGTGGAAATCGCCACATAATGAGTCAACTGGCCCCGCTGGTCAGTGACAGCATTGATGCTGAGCAGCATCGGACAGAGTTCGCCATTTTTTCGGCGATCCCATATTTCTCCTTTCCACTCGCCTTCATTCAACAACGATTGCCACATCCGTTTGTAAAACGGCTGATCGTGCAGCTTTGATTTGAACGCACGGGGATTTCGGCCAAGAATTTCGGAGCGCGCGTAACCGGACATTGAACAAAATGCCGCATTGACCTCAAGAATAGTGCCCTGCGGGTCGGTAATGAAAATCGCCTCGCTGCTATTCTCGAAGACTTTGGCACTTAGTCGCAATTGAGTTTCCCGATTTTTTAATTCGGAGATATTTAAAGCCGTCACAACAGCGCCTTCCAGTTTTCCCTGCTCCGAATGCAGCAAACTGCTCTTCAACCAATAGATAAGGTTTGTGTTGCCCCTGTTTTTGCCTAACAGCTCATGCTCACAGGTATAGTATCCGTTAAGCCGGACAGTTTCCAACAGCACCGATCGAACCGGCCATGGCAAAGGCGGCAATTGTTCGGCAAGTTGCAGCCGTTCGAGAGGCGTCAGCAATTCGTCGACGCAGGTTCCCAGCAATTCGTCTTCGCTATACTCGAGCTCGCGCTCCACCGCCGTATTCAGTTGCAGAATCCGGCCTTCGGTATCGATAACAATCAGGAGATCTTCAATGGTATCCATAACGCGGTCAACAAAGCGGCTGAAAGTCTGCTGCTGAAGCACCTTTTCCTTGAGCATTAACTTTTGCTGTTCCGATTCGCGGAGCATGGCATCCATGCTTTGTGTTATGACGCGAATTTGCTGTTCCTGTTTCAGGGTGGCCAGCCGCAGCTTATCGATTTCCTCCCGCAGTTGAAGCACTGTTTCGTTATCCTCGTTGCCGGAAATAATTTCGGTGCGGTTTTCAGCTGTTTCAAACCGGCTGGTTTCATTCTGGGATACCAGAAATTGACCGTCGCGTTCCTTGACACAAAGATCGGAAATCTTCAAATCGATGCGTTGGCTATGCGCCGGACAAACAAGGAGATTTCCATCGACCAGCGGACAATGCGTCAGATCGTAGCCTTCATGAGAGCAGCGGGCGGGGGCAACCTGAAATTCGCCATCGATGTTAAAAATCAGAATATCAATAGGATGATGTTCGCCGGATAATTGCAATCGGCCTTTCCAGCGCGGCGGATCCGCCAAGTCGATGAATGTTAGCGATTCAACAAGGGCGTCACGAAGATTTTGACCTTTATGACTCATTCCGAAAAAAGACCGCGTATCAAGTGGACGGTTTTGGCTACGGCCTGCTCGGTTTTATCGGAGAGACCCGGGGAAAAGGAGCTAACGGCGGCTATTTCGACCCCCACGATGAGAATATCCGGCAGCGGGTCCCTGATAACTTTAAGAGCCTCCAGCAGATACGGCAGCCCCAGGCCGTGGCCTGTGAGCTGTTCCGGCCGGTCAGCCAAGTCATCCGGCCTTAGCAGGAATACTTCCCCAACACTCCCGAAGTTGGCCAAGGCGTCGACCAGGATCACCTGCCTGCACTCCTCAAGAAACCGTAACGCATTCAGCCCTGCGATGCCAGCATTGAACAGCTCGACATCTTTCGGCCACATCAGTTGGCTGAGCTGGGCATAGATTCGGCCGCCGAAGCCGTCATCCCCGTGCAAGTCGTTGCCAAAACAAATGATGTGTCGGTCAGCCATAGCTTAAGGCCATACGGTAATGCGTTTGCCCGTGTCGAGTACATGCACGGTACAGACCAGACAGGGATCGTGGGAGCGGATAATATGGCCGATTTCCACCGGATCGTCCGGATCTTCAACGGTCAAGCCAAGCAAACTGCTTTCCCAATGCCCTCGCCTGCCTTCGCTGTCTTTAGGCGATGCATTCCAGGCGGTTGGCGTAACGACTTGATAGCGGCTAATAGCGCCGTCGGTGATTTGCACCCAGTGACCCAATGCACCGCGCGCCGCCGTCACTAGCCCAAAACCTTCCCCGTCGGGGATTTCTTCCTTGCCAGGAGAGATCATATGCGGGTCGTTAGGATGTGCGGCCAGTTCGTGCAACGTTTCGCGCATTTTATGCAGCAGCCGGGCGGTGCGGCGCAAGCGGGCGAGCTGACGCAACCAGGCATTGCCGCCTTCCGCCTGATGTAACGAGCTAATCAGCGGCTCGCCGTCGATTAGCGCATCCGCCAAGGGGCCGGTTTGCACGACTTTATTTTGATAGCGGGGCGCTTTGCACCAGGTATAGCGGTCAGAATGGGGTTGATAATCCGGAATAGTTTGCCCCTGGAACGGATGACGCCCGCCCGGGTATGGCTGGAACCAGGAATAACGCACATGCTCGGTAATTTCCGCTTGTTCGAAAGGTTCGATATTGCCGGTATCGCCATTGAGAAAGCCGGCTCTGAACAAGTGCTTGCGCTGCGGGGAAAAAGCCCCGGCATCGTCCGGGTCGTCATAAGCGCCATAGCTGATCATATGCGGCGTGCCGAAGCCCACATGTTGCAGGCCTATGTCGCGGCTTATCAGCGTAAACATTCCGATGGCGCTGTCTGCATGGGCATCCTTCGCCGTTAGCCAGGTAAAAAATTCATCCGCGGATTGTAGCGCCAGCCAGGATTCCAGGTCCGTGCCGATAACGGTCTGTTCAAACCAGCGGGTCAGCTTGTTGAGAATGGACAGGCTGTCGATAATATGGCGACTGCTTGCAGGAGTCGTCACCCCGCCCGGCAACATATAAGAAGAATGCGGCCACTGGCCTCCAAACAACGCGATAATTTCGACCATATGACGCGAATGTTCGAGAGCGCCGCGATGAACCCAACCCTTAAACGGCAGGAAAGCAGCCCGTGCTTTTTCATAAAACGGCCTATTAATGTATTTGGAATGACAAAAATCGGCAGTGAAGAACATGAAAGATTGCCGAAGATCGCTTTGCACCGTCTCGGCCATCAAGCACAGATTGCGGATACGAATGGCTGCGGGCGGCACCGGGATACGGCCGATATGTTCCAGCGCCAGCACCGCGGCATTCAATTGCGCAGTGCCGCAAATACCGCAAATACGGGGCGTAATCACCAGAGAATCCTTGGGCTTGCGGCCCATCAGGATTTGTTCGAAGCCCCTGTACAGGGAGCCGATACACCGGGCATCAACGACTTTGTTATCTTCGAGTTCCAGTTGAAAATCGAGATCGCCCTCGACCCGGTTAAGGTCGATTTGAATGGTTCGTCTGGTCATGTTTAAGGATCCATCTTCTTTTTCAGCACCCGCTCGGGAGCCGCGTCATGAGCCAGGCTTTTGTAGGCCATATAATTGGCCCGTTCCACGCCCAGCGGTAGATGGACCGGTATGGTGCCGATTTTTTCAGTCAAAAACAGATCCTGGTCCAAAGGAAAATCAGGCGAAGTACAGCCGAAACACGGTACTCCTGCCCGGGTCTTGCTGCTGCGGCCATTCCAAAGCTCGGTGTTGCAGATGGACATCGTGACCGGTCCCTGACAACCCAGATTGAAGAACATGCAGGCCTTACCGCCAAACTCAGTGTCTTCTACGTCGTACTCATGATATTCATTGCGGGTACAGCCCTGATGCACCGTAGAATTAAAAAACGCCTTGGGACGGTTAAGATGATCGAGCTCTACCGGAAGCCCGGAAGCCAGCATAGCCAGCGTTTTGGTCATGGCATTGGGATGCGCCGGGCAACCCGAGAGATTGATGACCGGCAGGCCGTTGCGAGAGCGCCATTCAATCGGCAGCAAACCGCCGGGGGATTGTTTGTCGAACTGCAAACCGAGGCAATCGGTCGGGTTGGGCGGCGCGGCATGAACACCGCCGTATGACGCGCAAGTGCCCAGCGCCACCACGTATCCAGCCTTTTCAGCCAGTTCACTGACCAGGCTCATTTTGGAACGCCCGCGATACGGATCGTACATGCCCGAACCATTGGGGCCGGTAATAATGCTGCCTTCAATGCATAAAATATCGAGGGCTTGTTGGTCCGCAATGATTGCCTCGATCAAGCCATCCAGCCTGCTCATCGGCTCTATGGACAGGGACGGCTGCCAGAGCATGTCAATGCCGTATTCATCCACGAGTTCTTCAAGCGATGGACTGTCCGCACACAGAATCGACATGGTGTCGCCGCCGCAGGAGCCGGTTTGTAGCCAAAGTAATGTCGTCATAAAAATCTTAGTGATATGCCGTAGTGCATGCGGCGTTCGTGAATAAGTAACTGTTCCCTAGTAAAAGCCACAACCTAAACCCCGCACGCTACTACCGGAAAGCGCATTAAAAACTCAAAAACATACGCCATTAAATCATAAAAAATCCATTTGCGGACAAGCCCAGCATGGCTTGATTATCCGGCAAACCAAACAGCCAAAGGGAGCGGCTTCAAGTTAGCCTTACGCCCGAGCGAAGAAGCCGGCCGCTATATTAACCTCTATCTCCTCCGCTGTCGTCAAATTCGCTTGTTGGGCCAAATCACGACTTATCATTTAAAGTGAATTAGCATTATTGGCGCCGAATAAGACTTATAACCGGAAAACGGCTTGCAATATTTGTTACTAATCGGCGTTGAACCTTTCAGACAAAAGCCGTAATTCGTAAAAATATCGACAGGATACAAGTTATCCCCTGAAAAGTTTAGATACTCTTTTATTGTAAAAGCGGCAAAATTTAGAAGCCGTTTTCCAGTTTACACAAAAATCATTACACCCTCGACGGCGCAGCAATACGCTGTCTCTACCCGACTTAATTTACAGAGAATACATTGAGAAAGCAGATTAATCTTTCTTGTAAAGCGTCGCCAGATGTTCGTTCAGGATGCGGCGAATCTCTTCAATGACCTCAGGCTGACCCTGGGAGGAGTGGCTCCAACGCACGACCAGCTCGGAGACTGCCTCATCAATGTGGGCACTCCGATAAGTAACCACACCGTCATCCCCCTCTTCCCTCGGCCCGCGGCCTTCAACGGCTATAATCGAGTGGGCCTTAATCCGGGGCGTGACCGGAATCGTTTCCAGAATTTTCAAGGCTGGGTTGTTCGGGCTCATGTTGTCGACCGCCGTCGGAGGGCTACTCATCGCCGCTGCCAACTTTTCGTCGCTGATCGTCCCGGCGGCTTGCGCGAGCTCGCCGAGCACTGCTCTTGGCAGGCTGATAAGCTTGGCAGCAAGACCGGTAATCACGCGCCGGGCCGCTAACATGGCTCCGTGGTGCGGCGTGGAAATAAACACGACACGCTCCACGAAAGGCAAGGGCTTGAAGAACATCGACCGCCGAAGAAGCGCGCGTATCTCGGGGTTAACCTTGACCTCATCGAGCGGCTTATTGCTGACGCGATCCCAGAGTCGGGTCCCGCTGTCGATCGCAGTCAGCTTGGTCAACAACCCGCCTTGGCTATGGCCAATCACCACCATGCGCTGTAGCGCCGTGTCTTTTCCCTCCGGATCGAACTCTTGGACTGCATTCGCCAACGCAGTCCGCAGCAAACCGGCCGAGTAGCCGATAGGGTTGCCGCTGTCGTACAGAAAGACCCATATCTGGAAGCGTTTGCGGATGATCGGATCGCCCTGGAGTTCGTTGATCAGCTCGGCCCAGCGGGCGGGGCTTGACGCTGTCCCATGCACCAGCACCACGGGAATCTTCCCGGCCCGGTGAGGTTGCAGCGTGAACAGCCCATCCTGGGTTCTATCTTCCGACTTCAAATCGGACATCAGACCTGAGATAAACCCTCCACGGAAAAAGGCGCCGATCTCCATGCTGTAGAGAGGGCTGTCATTCAGCTGATAGGCCAGTGCTGCCGTCGGGTCGAACTCGATGGGTTGCAGTCGGCCGTCATCAACCGAGACCGTCTCGGCCTGGTCCGAAGCATACAGTTCCAGACGTCCATTGAGTTTCCCACCGGCCAGGTTTACACGCGCATGCTCAAAACGCAGCAACGCAGTGACCGGGACTTGAGTGCGGGGGCCGAGACGTTCCGAGCCGATCACTTTCTCCCCCTTCTGCCTTGCAGCAAGGCTGGCAGTCAGAGAAGCGCCGAGTCCGGGGTTGCGGTAGCGATTCCTGAGGCCATGAACCGCCAAGGTGCTGGTTGAGATGAAGTGGTCAAGCCGGTATCCGCCCCACGTTAGACCTGATTTATCAAGCGTTACCTGTAGCGTCCCGAACGGCAGCTTATACTCTCCTGGCTCCAGTCGCACTTCATGGTCGTCTTCATCACCAGGTGCGGCCAATCCCTGAGCGACACCTTGGTTGTAGAGATCATAGGCCAACCGAAATCGAGGATCTGAAGGTTTTAGCAGCACCTCGTTGTCGTCGCCAGGTAACAGGAGGGCCCAGGCATACACGGCTGAAGCCAGGAAATAGGCGCGATCGCCGGTACGCTCAGCATGAAGGAAGGACAACTCTGCCAGTGCAAAAAGTCGATCATCGTCACCAGTAGGCTTTAGCGCGGCATGGAGCTCGGCAAGCACTCTAGATGGCTCTGCCTCGAACCGATCAAGCAGGCCGTTACGCCTGAGTACCTTTTGCGAGGCATCGGACGGCTGCCCTACCGAGAGAGCGCTTTCTGTTTGCAGACGATAACCGGTTTGGATATCGACATTCTTGACACCAACCGGATTAGCGCATCCGGAGACTATCAGCGCGAGTCCACTGACCAATACAATTTCAATGACAGATACGTTGAAATGGAGCCGCTTTAGCAAAGAGGCCGCACTCGCCATAACAACAGCCAAGACTTCAGTAGATTGTAGGCCAATGTCTATTCCAGGTCTTGCAGTTATCTTTTTTACCCGCTTCATCGTTTCCACTATCGAAATTGAAGTCGGGCAACAGCTTCACAGTTGCCCGACATTACGGTGCAAGGTTAGTAACGCCCGAAGCAGGTTATTCGTTATTCAGGCATCACAGGAAGTACAGAACCGATTTTCACGTCGCTAGTTCCTTGCAAAATGCTTTCTACTTGCACAAAACGAGCAGCAATGGTTTTCGATGTTGCTTTTGCGATTTTGCCATAATACTTTTCAAGCAGTGCCGTGCGGTTTTTGCGGAAATTAAACACACGTTTGATTAGTTTGTCTGCTTCATCACCCTTGATGTGGTCAATCTTGGCCGCATAATCACTGATGGTTGCTAGACGTTGGTCATTTAATTTTTTCAATTCAGTGTCATAAAGATAGTATTGGTCCAGAAACTTTTTTTCTTGTTCTGGGGGCAGTTTCATCGCTTTCTTGATGAAGTCCAATTTCTCCATACGCAGACCGAAACGGAACATATCTAATTGCCTTCCTTCGTCAGCCGCTGCTCCAACTGTGCCTGCTTCTTTCACAGCTTTATCATGCTCTTCGACGGGTTTAGTTTCTTCTGCTTGTGCTTGTGCGATATTTATCGATGGAGGAATAACAGCGGCAATGGTAAAAATAAGGGCTAGGTCTTTATATTTCATCGGAAACTCCTAAATTTTAATAGTGAACTGCAAATGTATAACAAGAGTTAAGAATTAACTCTTGGTTTGAAAATGAATTCGTGATGCAAATTGCAATGAGCGTATAAATATAAGTTTATGAAAAACTGGACGTTTCTTTACAATCTATGACCTTTCCGTTAGATAGGCCTCATTTGAATACGCTCGAAGGGATCGGCCCGTCATTTCGACTTGATGTCCCGAGCGGTCTCCCGGCTCTTCTGCTTGACCTCCCGTTTATCCTGACGGCATTCCGGACGGCTCTTCTCGTCTCCTTCCTTACATGCAGCCTTGATATCGCGCGCTTTGTCGCGGCCACCCTGTTTAGTGTCCCGTGACTCCTGCCGCTCATTACTTCGTTCACCCATGTCTTCCGAATAGCTCGGGGCCGAGGTAGCGAGCAGTCCAGTAGCAATAATTAGGGTTGTCATGACATCTTTAAAAGCGTTTTTTTTATTCATGCTCTTTGTCCTCTGAATTTGGAATCGGCTTTAGTAAGCTATTGATAAGGTAACCCGATCCTACGGCATCGGCTATTGGCCTTTAGTCCAATAGCTAAGGTTTCGCAGCGTGTTAATAAAATTTGTTAATAATGGTAAGGTTCTGTTGACATTTAGTTGTTCATCCCAAGTTCTATGGATTTGGTGGGCGGCATGTCAAATAGATCGGAACTGAGCGATGAAGAATGGCGAACTCCATGCGAATCAGGCATTAATGATGGGGTCACAGATGGGGATTAGTAAAAACCAACTCATTGTTGAGCCTTGCGGATACGTTCCGAGAAATCAACCGCTTGATCGGCCTGATGCGCCGCATTATTAATATGTACGTGCTGTTGCAACTCAGTAAAAGGTAAGCGTTGATCAATGCGGCCATTCTCATAGAGGTATTCCGGCACGTAACCGCTTAACAGAATTTTCCAGGAAAAAGGCAGGTGCTCCGGATTAATCCTGGAATGCAGCCATATCGTGGTGGTGCAATTTTCGGTTAACGTATTATAAAAAGCCGGGCTTTCATATAGCTTATTGATATCTTTGAAATAATCCAAAAACAAGCGCTTGGCGTTTTCCTTTGAACCTAATATCGGATAAAGGTAAACCTCTTCCTGAGGATTTTGACGATAGTTGGTGCGCAAACGGATGATGTCGCGCTCATCCGCAACGATGTAAATCAACTCATATTGCCGAAAAAAGCCCTTTATCGTCGAATAACCTTCGTTTTTTTCCTTACGCGCTTCGATCGAGACGGCGAGATGATTACCTTCGCCAAAATTAAAACTGATAATGGTGTGCGCAATAGCCGGCCCCATCCAATACACCGCAAAAAGGTCCACGCCTTCAAGCCTATCTAAATTAAAGGTTTTGGTGTAATAAGCAGGCCGATAATCAAATTCACTCTTGTAATCAAAATTACGAATATTATGGACCGTCACTAAATGATCCTGAAACGTTGCGTATGACAGCTTTTCAACATCGCCTTGCCATTGACGATCGTTTGAAGGCTTAATAGTTAACCACCAGACGAGTATGGCAATAAACAAGACACTATGGATGATTAATAAACGAGAACGCCACGCTGGAATGGCTAATGAAATCAATGCCAGTAATCCGGAAATAGCAAACATGGCCGCCAAAACGGTCCGAAACAGACTGATCCGTGAATCGCCAAAATAAAGGGCGCAAACACCCCAGCCGGTGGCAACAATGAGTACCACTATCATCGGTAGCAATTTGATAATACTAATCGCCATATTTAAGAAAAGTCATACGGCAGTTTTAAATGGGATGCGTTGTTCATAGCTTTGGGTAACACCTTGGATTAAAGCTGAGTTGAGCAGCTTGTCTGCTCAAACGAAACTTATGCCCTTTGGGTATAAGTGGCCGTTTATAAAAAACTGCTGCAACCTGCGCCCGCTTCGCTCCGAGATCGCGTCCATTAACGCTACGCTTTATTTCAGACACAACAGCGACGTTGCAAACTCAGCCTTGTCAGGTCTGCTTTGGGATTTTTCTAGGTAATAGCGGCTGCCCAGCGTGCTCTGCACCTGTCGGCTGCCTAATTTCAGTATCTGACTGACCAGTAAATTTAACGGCCGTAAGGTTTTCGGGATGGATGAAACAAGCGGCTTTAAGATGATAGCTCCGACAACCTCAAAATGTTCTTCTGGCAAATGTGCAAAGATGGCTGTCCAGAACACCGTATGCCCAAGCCGCTTTTCTGTTCAAGCAGGATCTCTGCCTTGGCTTAACAATATAAAATACCGATTAAACAAACCATTAGTACGGATACTTAGAGCAATTCTCGGTTATTTAAGATCAATTCCACTGTTAAACTTTTGTTAAGCAGCAGGAACTTGATATGGCACGGACTAAGTCCCGTTTGCCGCGCCGAGCACCGGAGCTTTTGCCGAGAACAGCCCGTGAGGGGTGCGGCAGGGATGCCGCACGTCAGCAGAGGGGCAGGAGCCCCTTCTGCTGACCCTCGGCAAAAGCGAGGAGCGCAGGACGCAAGCGGCAACCGGGCCGCCTTTCTTTTGGATACTTTTCTTTGGCGGAGCAAAGAAAAGTATCTCGCCTTCGGGGGCGAGACCCCGATTCAAGTAACCGTCGCGCTAGCGACTCTTTAACTAACGAAGAAATACTCTAGGGTCATGGCGGCTACATCTATAGCCCTTCGCCCAATCGATACCGACGGTATCGAAGTTTCTACCGGTTGAAGTACAAAACATTGAAAAACCGTTTTGCATCCAACACTCCTACCTCGTAATCCCATTTGATTGTTGCCTTCTCTAATTTACAAATAGACTTTACCTTAAGCACATCAAGACAAGTATTTGTAAGTAACGGTACGTATTTACTATGGTTAGCAGAAAGGAAATACTTTAATTAGATCAGGCACTTTCAAGCTGCTATATGCGGGTTACTAGCAAAGGTGCGATTGTCAATCACCTCATCGTTTAAATCGCTCAACATTATCTGATCACACCGATGATTGAGGGTCTGCGAACCCTATTTAGGCATTACTAAACACGAGACTGGCGAGCGGAACACCCCGAAAATGAAACGCGAAAACTTGAATCTACCAACTTGGATCATGCGTTTAACAAGAAATACAATCTTTTTTTCCAAGTCAGTTTTGATACACGATAACGTCACTGAGTTGCTTATCAATAAGAAAAAATTGACGATATTCATGCCGGCATACAGGTTTGCCCCTCTGCCCATAAAATTATTCAATGACCTATTGGATAACAGTATGACATCCCAGCATCTCACTGCGCGGTTTCTACTTCCGGCCGCCGAAGTAGCGTGTGATCCAGAAAGTTCGACGGTCTTTCAATGAGCTGGATGACTGTACTATGGTCCATGCTGGCGTCCACATCCTTGGCCTTTGCGCTACTGCATCTTTTTATCTGGGCCAAAGGCATACAGCCATGGGCGAATTTATCGTTTGCAACCGCCGCTATCGCTATCGCAGTCATCACCGGCATGGAATTAATGGCCATGCGGACGACGTCCATCGAGCAAATGGCGCTAATTCTGCGTTGGGCCCACCTTCCCCTTCTCGTCCTATGGCTGGCAATTATTTGCTTCGTGCGCTGTTACTTCGATGCCGGACGCTCCTGGCTGGCCTGGCTGGCAGTGGGTTTGCGCGCAGTTGCGCTCATCCTGAGTTTCTCCACCGGACAGAACCTTTTTTTTGACCAGATCACCGGTCTCAAACAGGTCGCAGTTTTGGGCAGCGAAACGATATCCATCGCCCAAGGCTCGCTCAATCCTTGGTATGTAGTCGGTCCGCTCAGCACCGTGGTGCTTGCGGCGTTTGTGCTGGATGCCGCATTCACCCTATGGCGCGGGGGGACGGATACGGGCCGCCGCCGTGCTATCGTGTTCAGCAGCAGCATCATATTCTTCCTGTTGACAGGGACCGGCCATAGTGCGCTGGTGAATGCCGGAGTTATCAATTCGCCCTATATCGTCGGCCTTTCCTTCATGCCTATTCTTCTCGCTATGTCCTATGAACTGAGTTTCGACCTGTTGCATTCGGCGCAGTTGTCTGATCAGTTGCAGGATAGTGAAGCTGAATTGCGACTCAGCAAGCAACGCATGAGAGTGGCGGCAAGATCCGGGGAACTGAGAATGTGGGAGTGGGACATTGTCCCTGATGAAATTTGGAGCACGGATGATGACCCAAGGTTATACGGAATCTCTGAGCCACAGAAAATCAGTTTCGAGCATTTTCTGAACATTCTTTATGAGGAGGATCGCGAGCAGGTCAGGCACTCAGTGGAAAGATCGTTTATCAAGGGAAACGGCCATTATGAGAGCGAATTCCGCATTACGATGCCGGATGGCCAGGTACACTGGTTTAATTCCCGCGGCCGCATCGAATTCAGTGAGGACGATCAGCCGCTTCGCATGCTGGGTGTTACGATTGATATTACCCGGCGCAAGCAGGCGGAATTGGCTGTGCAGCAGCAACGTAACGAACTGACGCACCTTTCGCGCGTGACTACGCTAGGCGAGCTATCCGGTTCGCTGGCGCATGAATTGAACCAGCCGCTGGCGGCCATCCTCAGCAACGCCCAGGCCGCCCAGCGCTTCCTAGCTCATGGCAATACCGATCTTGCCGAGATCCAGGACATCCTCAAAGACATTGTGAACGAGGATAAACGCGCCGTCGAAGTTATCCAGCGTTTACGTCTATTACTCAAGAAAGGCGAGGTGCAACATCTTCCGGTTAACCTGAATAAGATCGTGGAAGAAGTCTTAAAAATAATTAGCAGCGATTTGGTGAATCACAATATTAACGTAAACATCGACCTCGCCAAGAAGTTGCCGGCCGTCATTGGCGACCGCGTGCAACTCCAGCAAGTCTTGCTTAACCTGATCATGAATGCCTGTGAAGCCATGTCCCATACCAATGCAGACAGACGCCGGCTGTTTGTCCACACCGAACAGAACGGCATTGATAAGGTACAAGTGTCCGTCGGCGATCAGGGCCCGGGAATTCCCTCTGAAAGCCTGGGGAACATCTTTGAGCCGTTCTTCACTACCAAATTGCAAGGTATGGGTTTGGGACTCCCTATTTGCCGCACCATCATCACCGCCCACGGCGGACAACTCTGGGCCACCAACAACACTCCCCGCGGCGCCGTCTTTCATTTCAAGCTGCCGACATCCCCTGGAGAAAGCGCATGAACGAATCCGCGCCCACCGTGCTGGTAGTCGACGACGATCCATCCGTGTTGAAATCCCTGGCACGTCTGCTGCGTTCGAACGAAATGAACGTTGCCACATTCGCTTCGCCGCAAGAATTTCTTGATCAATCCGAACCGTTCATTCACGGTTGTCTGGTACTCGATATCGCCATGCCCAATTTCAATGGCCTGGAACTGCAACAAGAACTTGCCGCCCGGGATAATGAATTACCGGTCATTTTTCTGACCGGCCATGGCGACATTCCGATGAGCGTACAAGCAATGAAACAAGGCGCCATCGATTTTCTGACCAAGCCGGTGCATGACCAGGATTTGATCGAAGCCATTCATGCCGCCATCGAAACAAACCGCATGAACCGACGGGCTCACGACGAACTGAACGAAATCCGGAAGAAGCTGTCGACGCTGACGCCGCGCGAGCGGGAAGTTCTGGATCATGTAGTTTCCGGCAGGCTAAACAAGCAAATTGCGGCCGACCTCGGAACTGTGGAAAAAACGATCAAAGTCCACCGCGCTCATCTGATGACGAAATTAAAAGTCCGTTCATTGGCCGATCTGGTGCGCCTGGCCGAACGGGCGGGAATTATGTCCATAACGTCGAACCGAAACGACTGTCAAACTTGAATAACCGGCATTCTCATAATTTATGTGTATTAGTTTCGGTTTGATCTAACAATTGCCAAAATTAGTCTCAACTGCGTCTGATATTGACTGTCTCAGTTCGACCCACAAGAGTCATTCGCCCCACAGTTCCATATGGCAGCTTATTCACGGAAAGCGGACTGTCGATTTTAGGGTCGTAAGCTGGGTTAGTGTAACCCAACATTTTTACGCGTACGTGCTGGGATACATTTACCGCCTAACCTATACCTCTTTGTTTTATGTAAGCATTAACTTACTGAATATAAAACATATATTTTTAATGTTGCCTTGACCTAAACCACCGGATGATTTATTTTGCTTCGACCTCAAACATATGGGCTGGTTCGTCTTGTTTGGAAAAGAACTATGATACAAGTAGATGCTTTCAGTTCACCAAACGCTGGTTATCTTACTCGATCATGTGTATTTATTGAGATAGACAGCTTTATAGGTGTCTAATTTACGTTATGTGCTCCAGAATGTGGCTCAAAATTAAGTTGACTTAATTATTAAATGAATTTAATATTTTGCCGTGGGTCGTCCACATCAACATAGAGGATAAAGTCAATGGATATTTTTGGTAGTAAGACTCAAAAGCTGCTCGCGGATGCTCAAAGCTTGTTGCAGCAGGCTCAGCAGGAAATGAGCAAAGACATCGAAGAGCTGAAAGCGAAGCAAAACGCTACAGATGCAAGGTTAGAAAGGTTGGAAACACAGCAAGACAATTCTGCTCGAGAGATTGGTCGCTTGCAGCAATCGCTAGACGATATAAGAGATAGTGCGATTAGAGGAGAAATTGCGAGTGGTCAAAAGACAAAAGACGTTGCTGAAAGATTCAATATTACACCAGCGAGAGTTTCACAGATAGCTCCCCGCAGAAAGTACAACAACGGGTAAATTCACATAATATGGCGCTCAAAGGGACGCTACGCGCCCTTTAGCTTTACGTTAGAGCGCATCAGCCGCTTAAACCTCTACTTGAAAGACCAATTACAAATGGGAGAATTACGACATGGCTAGATGTACAGCCCCAGTACGCGGACATAGCTCAGAGGCAGCGGCGGCGGCCTGCCCTGCATGCCGTTATCGCAGCAGCTACAGCTATGGCGGTTACGTCTCGCCCTACTCCTCGTCGGGTAGCACCGGGGCTAGCTATAGCAGCGGCGGTGGTGGCAGGTCCAGCAGCAGTTCAAGGCCGCGCTGGTCGAGAGCGGGTTCGTCCGTGTCGTACACGCCTGCCCAAGTGCAGTCACTCACGCCAATCCGCCAAACCGTTGAGGCGCGAGCAGCGGAGCAACCTGACCTTCGTGACGTCTTCCTGTGCCATGCGTGGGACGACCGGCAGGGGCCAGCCAAAGAGCTGCACGAGTTGCTCGTGGCGGCTGGTGTCAAAGTTTGGTTCAGCGAGAAAGACCTTGGCCTCGGCGTGCCGATGATGCGCGCCATCGACAAGGGCTTAGCGAATTCGCGAATCGGGCTCGTGCTGGTGACCCCGGCGCTGCTGGCCCGCCTCCCAAAAGAGAGCGTCGCCGACAAAGAGCTTTCGGCACTCCTGGCGGGCAACCAGCTCGTTCCCATCGTGCACAACACGACGTATGAAGCTCTCCGCAATGCCAGCCCCTTACTCGCCTCCCGAAGCGGTCTGGACACTGCAGAAGATTCAATGGCTGTGGTCGCGGAAAAAATCGCAGAGCTAGTCATGCTGTAGCGCTAGCGTAAATGCGCTCTAACAATTCATTCAAGCCGATGCCACTTCGTGGCACGGTTTAATTCAAGCGTTGAATGGCTGCTTTCTGGCTTTTACCTACCATTCCCTTGAAATTTTTGATCGTCTCTTTTTGGCCGAACTGAGACCGTCAGTGTCTCAGTCTCAGTGTCAGTTTCAATCCAAACAAATATTTTGAAGCTGCCAGATCAAGTTCAAAGCTTTACACCTTAATCCATGAACATGGATTGAGCATTGTCTTCCGATAACCAGGCTTTCGCCTCGGCAAGTTGATTTTTCGGAAAAAATTCGATGGCCGTTTTACGCATTTGTTTACCCATAAACATGAAGGCTTCATCTTTCCATTTCTCGTCACCGACAAATGCGACCTTCGAAATTTTGTTGCTGTCCTCTGTTAAAAAAAAGGAATTCTCCCATCCGGATTCCTTGCTCCAGCCTTGAAAATCCTCTAGTTCAATTAAACCTCGAAACTGATCGAATCGTTCCAAATTCAATTTCGCCATAGATTGAAGCTTCTGAAATTCACCGACAGTCAGTTTGTCACTGAGCCTGATCCAGTTCTCGCTATCAAGCGATTTGATGAGTCGAAAGGTCATATTTGATCCTAATTTTATTTGGTAATGATTTTGCTGCTTGCTGCCGGAGGTGTCCTTGCCATTGCAAGACTTCGTCATAATCCGACTGATGGTCAATTGAGCCGGTAGTGGATTTACGCTCTACGACCGAGAACCTCATCGATAGCGTCTAGCAGTACCTGACCATCAACCGGCTTACGCAAAAATGCTGCAATGCCCTGATTCATAGCGCGTTCGTATACTTCCTCGCTATCATCACCGGTGATGATAATAACCGGCATCCTCCTGCCCAACCGAGCCAACCGGTCCAGAATCGAAAAACCGTTCATGGGCATCATGTTCAGGTCGAGCACAAGACAGTCCGGCCGGCCGTTTTCCAGAAAACTCAAGAAATCGGCGCCGTTAAGGAATGTTTTCGCGGTGAGCCCGGCTGAACGCAACAATCGCTCAAGACCCTTGCAAATGGACTCTTCGTCGTCAACAACGGCAATAACTGTCTGATCATTATTCATGGTGAGGTCACTGTAACGAGTTCGGTTTATTGTCGCTATTGGACTTAGGTCTAATAGTGATGAATATTTGATGCAGCGGTTCAAACCTAGGGCATTTCTTTGTTAGTTAGAAACATAGCCCGAACTTTTAAAATAAATTGTCTCGTTCCCACGTGCTACCACACTGCCATTAAGTTAAGCCCAAATGGAGTACAAGGCTGACCTTGTACTAACCGCTCTATACTGCAAGGCCAGCCTTGCACTCCAGTCTATGGAAATGCGTAACCATTAACTTAATGGCAGTGATCTTAAATAATCGAGAATTGCTCTAGGACTCGATCCGGCGACTTCAAGATTAAGCAAATTTCTTCTTCAACCGCCAAAAAGCAACAACGGAAACCAGCGCCATCGCGCACGTAGAAGCAATCAGTATCAAACCCAAAACCAAGGTTTGCCTGAACGTATAGTCCACCAATTCCTTGCCGCCGGCCTGGGTTTGACGTATCGCCGCGTCCAAGCGGGCTGATAGTCCATCAAGCTTCGCGGGAGCCAAAGTCTGGTCGAAAGCTTGCAGCAATTTCACCAAGTCTTGCGCAGTGGAGTTGATCTGAGCTGCGGCGGCCGTGTAGTCGTTGATGCGGAAAGGCTCGGCGTTCGGGTCCAATGGACGGGCTTGGAGTTGCCGCATTACATCTTGAAAGGTTTTTAGAGTGGCGGTGGACGCATTGGACATCTGCGTACCTGCGTCCAGCGCTTTCTCAGTCTGGACGGCGAGGCTGGTGAGTCCCGGCTGTTGGGCTTCCAGGGCTTGGACGATCTGTTGGCGCTCGGCGCTGATAAATCCGGGCAGACTCTCCGCCGTCTGACTGAACCGGTCTGCCGATTCGGACAGTTGAGAGGTGTTGGCCAGCAGCGTTTCCATCTGCGGCATTTCCACTGTCTGTATGATCAGCAACTCGGTTTCCCAGCGAATCAAGGTCGGCATGTGCCGGGCCAGGAACATGCCGCGTTCCGCGAACAGCCGGGTATTGGCCAGTTCGCGAGTGGCGGGGTCGAGTCCCATCAATGGATCGATGGAGAGCAGATTGAAAACACTGCTGGTTATCCCTGGGCGGGAACTGCGGTTACTCTGCGCGACTTCGGACGCGAAGCTCAGCGCTCCGGTATCACTGGGCGACCGCACAGTCGGATGTTGTTCATGCCACGTTTTGATGGCGGCGCGCAGTTCCGAGAGCTGTTCTTCTTTTAGCGTCGTCGCGGCGATCCGCCAAATCTCCTTCTCTACCTGTTGAGAAGCGAGCAAATAAGGTTTGGCCGATTCGCCGTAGAGTTTGGGTATCCAATAATCCTCGACATTCATCCGGTTCAAGCTGGCGAGGATGGCCATATCGATAAGATTGGCATAAGTGTTGGCCCCGGTGGCTATGGCCAATATATCGTTGGTGGTGTTGATACGGCGCATCAGCAGGGTACGCCTTCGGGTGACCTTTTCATCTTCCCGCTGCAACTTGCCGATGGCGATATTGAGCGATTCGATAGAATTGTCAGCAAACCGGAGCAGCTGGGATTGCAGTTCGACGGGATCGGGCTCGTCTTCCTGGTTGAGCGAAAATAGGGAGCGGATACCCTTTTCAGGCAACTCCAGGGTACCTTTGAGCAAATTACAACCGCTCGCACTTAAGCCCAATGCGAGTAGCAGAACGACTTTCGGCGCCCATCTATGGGCACACGGACAGGAAGGCTGATGCACTGCTCGCATGAAGGTATCGGCTCCTTAGGACATTTCTGATTATCGACAGCACCGTTGGATTATTACTCAATTCCCCTGGATCGTAACAACCGGCTGTTGAACTTTCTCACCTGTCTCAGCCAGCGTCATGATGATCATCAGGAACGTAAAGATACCCTTTGACCTATAGTCGCGGTCGTCAATCCAATACCAATAATCTCGATAGTTGATCGCAGCAAAAGTATCTTCCGGCCTCGACTTTTCCGCATGAATCCTGACCAAAGGCGGCAGCGACTGGGTTTCTGCCGTCTCCGTAATCTGCGGATAAGTACGGCTTTCCGCAATGTGTTCGGGGGGGACTTCGACATTCGAACCCAGTAGATTCAAAATTTGGAATCCGGAACGCGTCTGCATCGCGATCGTGTCATCTTTTCCAGACACCGTGCCGCTTATGATCTTGAACTCTTGCAGATCGGATCGTAAGCCCAACAGTTTCCTGACCAGCACCCTATCGGCCTCAATTTCAGGTGGAAGATTCTTCTGACTGATGACCATGACCGTCCCCTCCTGCTTCGATTCCTTGGATATTTCCACCCTCAACCCGAGCGCACCCGAGCCCTGGAGACGCTGCAAGGCCGCCAGCAGCCTGACGAAATCGGGATCTGCCGCATGGCCTCGCGCTCCGCCTTTGCGATTCGAGATGCCGTTAATAGATTGCGCGCCAAGCTGTAAAAGCATATCTATGGGCCAGCCTTCTTGAGAAAGTCTTAACAAGTTCGGAGGCGGAACCGGCGTGATCATAACCTGAAGAAAATGCGCGCCCGTTAGCGGCGTGTAGGTGATGGTCGGGCGATCGGTGTAGGTTGCCGCGGACCCCAGGTTCAAGATATCGCCCACCGCACTGGCGCCATTGAGCGATGCCCCCACCGTCACGGCCCCCTGCAATTGGTAACCGCTGATGATTTGTCCCACATCCAGAAACACCGGTGTATCGGCATAGCGCATCTTGACGATATTGAGCAGGGTTTGCTGTTTCCAGGAATTCGAGAGCACATTGATATAATCGAAGCGATCGCGATCTACGCTCGGCGGACCAAAGCTCGTGCATCCCGGTAGATTGAGCGCGATGCTCGCCAACAGGAGTAAGCGGCCTAATGCGCTCCAAGCCGGGCTAGTCTCCCGGTGTTTCAGACGTTTTAAAAGATTGTCAAACCAAGCCATGTTATTACTCTCCAACTTCCAAGTTGCCGATTCTGTTCTTTGTTCTTATTGAGCAATATTCATTGCCCGAATCACAACAAGATCCCCACCAAACGCTTAATCAGGTCTTCCAGGGAAATCATCGTCAAGGTCAATGGCAGCAACGGCACCAGTACTGCGACAGCGGTTTGCAGCACAGCGGTTTTACCGAATGGAAACGGTCGCATCGTTTGCACTACCTCAAAGCTGCCTGCCATATCGTTCAAGGATTGAATATCACTGTTGCCGACCAGGGGTTCATCCGGCGGTGCTCCGCCGCGCAGCCATTTTTCGTCAAATTCACGAACATAGCGGTTTGCCAGTGCTCCGTACTCAAGCAATCCTTGCCGTCTTGCTTGCGCCAGACGGGGGGAGAACACGCACAAAGGGCCGAGCACGAGCAAGCAGAAAAAAAACACGACGGCTGCGATCTCCGGTTTAAAGTCCAATAGTGCTTTGCCATCATAGAAAATATGGTTGGCGATCAGGCCTGCCAGCAAAACGCCTTGAGACAGCAGTAAAGGCATAAACGCCGCCGCGCTTCCCCCAAGAAAACCCAGTCCTGCGGCGCGATCAGGATGCGTCGGCACGAGATGCAGATCCAGTCGGGAAACCTGCCACAGAAACCGCGCCCAGATGAAAATGCGAATAACCCAGCGATAAGCAAGGAATTGATAAATAGGAATGCTGGCAAAGGCATACCAATACCCTGCCGGTGAATATGTCCGATGCCCATCCACGATGGTAGCGTACCAGGTGTCCGATGCCAGCACCAATTGACTCGACCAGAGATAATTCATAACCGTGAATACCAGGATAATTAGCAATACCTCGATCACTACCGAATTGCGCAAACGCATCGCAGAGTCGATCAGGGCTTCGAATTCCGGGAGGCATCGCTCCGGAACTATCCCGCGCTCGATAAATTGCCGGACAATCACCCTAATCCGCTGATGGACCACGAGCTCCGCGACCAACAGCAATGGCAAGGCCAGCAGAAAACGAACGTGTACATCCACGTCATAAATAAAAGGGACTTTAATAGCGCCGCCAAACGCTTCACCGGTCAATACCGAAAGCATCAGCAACGGCAACCAGGTTAGCAAGGAAAAGAAAATCATGCGGCGCTTGAGCAAACCCAGCGTATCCGTGGTTAGCCTCGCGCGGATAAAGAGCTGAAACAGCGGGCCACCCAATACCAGCGAAAAATCATCGGACTTTTTTTTATCGGCTGAATAATTCATCGGATTATCAAGGTTAAAAAGTCGTGATCATTCGGAAAACAGTGATCTGTAATTCCGGCTTAAGGTTCTTATTGGACGCTGTACCCCTTCCCCATCAAGCATGAACTAAAAGCTTGATCAAAGGCTTGAGACGAAGTATCGCTCTGTTGAGAACTCTGGCGGCGTTGCTGCCTTTGTTTGACCCCGCCGACAACAGCTCCGGCAGCTGCGGTAGATCCGGCTTCGTTTTGACGATGTTGTTGTTTAACATCGTCGTTAATATTGTCGTAGGCGCCGTGTTGCTGCCCTTGCACCTCAGCCTTGGCCGCACCCGCCATGGCGCCCGCTGCCGCGCCACGTGCCCGTCCACCGCTTGGCGGCGCTGCGGACTGGGTTTGTGCACCGGCGGACTGTTGTGCGATAGAAGTGCAATCTGCCTGATCCCTTTGAATCTGTTCCGGCGTTTGCCCCTTCATCGGCGTTATCGTGAGCGCCGAAACACCTGATGAAAATGCGGCTGCGAATATCAGCAGGCTTGAGCCCATTGTGAATGATAAATATCTGTGTTTCATGATTATTCCCCTACCCTAAAAGATTTAGTTATGGCTTAAGTCACTTCTTGGCTAATATCCTGGCGGCGCAGCTACCGGCGTATAAACAACGCCTGTACTACCGTATGCCTCGGTATACCAGGTAGACCCGCACTGATAATAATTCACGCCACTGACAACAGCTGTGTTGGGACTGCATGGCAGACTCGCAGCCCCAGTGGGCGGCGCGCTGTAAACGACTGTCGTAGATGGTGCTGTCGTTGTCGTTGTTTCTGATGATTCGCCGGCAGCATAACCGCCGATCGCACCCAGCGCGGCTGCTCCGACCGCTACGGCAGCGACTTCGCCATCATCCCAGTTGTCATCATCATAGTGATAATTGGACGGGTATGCTCCTTGCTGGTATTGCTGCGCGGTTTGTTGTCTCGTTTGCGCCCGATCCGTCGATCCTTGCTGGCGCGTGCTAGTCCGTGCTGTACTCCCTTCCTGGCGCTCCTCGACGTTTTGACTCGAGTATTGCTGCCGTTGGGTCTGATTCGCCGTCGAAGTCGACTGACGGCTCTGCTGGGTCGCCGCCCGGTTCGTCGAAGCGGTCTGCGCGGCCTGCGACCGGCTGGAAGCGCTGGATGCGGATGCCGCCGAACTTCCGGATCGTCCCGCGCCGGATGAAAAACTGCCGCTTGCGGCGGCGCCACTCCGTGAAAATCCGCCACCTCCACCAGCGGCCCTTCCCCCTCCGCCACCACCCCCACCGCCGCCACGGCCACGGGCGACGGCATCATCCATGGAGCCTGCGAGTAAAACGATTGCGGCCGTAATAGCCATCACTACAAAGTAAGGTTTGGTATTCATTTTTGTCCTCCGGATTGCTCTGGTTTTGTAGGTCCCTTGAGCGCTATTTGAGGCAACTGTGCGAGGAAGGCAATCTTCCGCGCCCCTTCGGGCGGGGTGAATGCGAACTGGTTATCCTGAATTTCCGGCGCGAGGTTCCAATCGGTAAACTGCGCCCTGAATGACGGCTGGCCCTCCGCGTTCTTGTAGGTCAACACCACGCGGAGCGGTAACGGCTGGACGCCTGCCGGAATCCAGACCTGATAATCGACCGTTTCGGTACGTGCCGCCAGATGATGGACCGGTGTCCCATCAATAACATTTTTCTCCACATAGTCGAGTGCCTGCGTCCGGCGTTCGAGTTCGGCCGGTAACCTGCTCAGCAACAGCGCGGCGAGCGGTAGCCGCATGTGCAGGTCCCTGAGGAAATAAGTGACCGCCTCGTCAATGCCGCCGGGTTTGGGCACCTGCGCATAGACATTCTGAGTGGGGCTAAACGTCGTAATCTGCTTGCCGTCGTACAGGACGAGATGCTTCTCGCCGTCGCTATGTTCCACTTCGACGCGCAGCCCATTGGGCCGGCTGACGGTGATCCTCCTGCTTTCGCCGAATTCGATCTTCTGGCCTGATTCCTGAAGCACTTCGTAGCCACTTAAAAGGTTCACGCTGAACCGCGGGCTCTTGGCCAAAAACTCGGCCATGCTTCTGAGTATTTTTTTTGCGTCTCGCTCCGTTTCAGCCACCGCCACAGTCGGCGAGGCAACGGCGGCTGTAGGTTGCGGCCGGACTGCCGCTTGTTCCTCTGCGCAGCCCACCATGATCAACGACGCTATTGCATACAGGACAGAGCGTTTTAAGCTCCAATTATATTTTTTCATGGTTGTCGCTCCTCTTGATGAGTATCAAAAAAATCATCTGCCAAATGCACCGATTATTAACGCAAAAACCGACAATACCCGATCCGTAGTCCTTCAATACCAGTTCCACCAATTTCGCCGACTTCTTGATACTTCTGTCGTGATGCCTTATGGCTTGCTTGGCTTAAGATCCCTTAATAATAGTAACCGGCAATCTACCAACATTAATAACTCGCGGATATTGGACTTTAGGCCAAGTTAACTTGAAGAGACGGCACAAAAATTCCAGATCAAATGCATCAAGATAGGATTTTATTGATCAGGTCCTTTAAAGATTGAACCCGAAGAGAAGTATCAAACAAGATGCCCGTGAAGCCGGACATAAGCTCAAACAAAACGATTGATTCGGCATTATCGAGTGCAGTCGCCTTTCAAAAGGTTCCTGGTCGTGGGTTTAGATGACTACGCGTTGTGGACATTCCAAATTTCAGTAAGGGGCATTCTTGCGAACTGATTTTCACATGATCAACCCAAGATTGGCGGTCTTATCCTGGGTGAAGAGGCTCGAACATCTTAGCGTGCAATACGCTAGCGGATAAAACCATATCGCTGCTTACAAAAGGCACACACCTCCACGGCAGTTGTCCGGTTACTAATAGTCCCTCTTGCCACATGCGGTAGCGAGGCTACATGATTAATTAATGTTAGGCAGATCGGGAAATAGAAAATGGCGCAATTCGCTATCGCTATTACGCCCTACACACTGCTTTATTGCACAGGCGATTCCAAAGTGTTTTTATCTCCGATAATAACTGTATTCTGCCAGGGTTTTGACCAGCTACGTAGATCTTGAAAGTATCGTATTGAAACAACGGTGGATTTGTCAGTGGTGCTAAAGATCGTGCGCTTACCACCACTTTGGGTGGTGTTGGTTTTAGCGGTCCATTCTTCTCCCAGACAATTTTGAATAGTTTTTGTAGCTTCTTGGTAGTTGCTAATAGCCTGGTTTTCATTACCGCCTGCTTCCCATTCGCAAACGTAATTCCAAAGCCCTCCGCCCCATTCCCATACCTGGCAGGTATCGGCATTAGGAAACGCCTTCTTCGCAGACCAAACATTGAGTTTTCTATGAGTAGAAAGACTTTGTTTGTAATGACTAAACTGGTTTGGATGGTCAGCAATTAAGCCTTTTAAATCCTCGCAAGTTTGGGCTTCGGAAAGTTTTTCCGGTTTTGCAGTTATTTCCGAACAAGCACTTATTAAGATACTAGTCGCGCAAACGGAAACAAGTAATATGCGATCTCGTATATTTGTGTGATTTATATATTTCATGATTTTTCCCGAACTTTGCAACTGTGTTTAATTTAAATTTTTTGTAAACCTGACTCAATAATCGGCTTCTAATAATACACAGCGACAATTATCAACAAGTTTGCGAAATCTTGGCTATTGGACTAAAGGCCAATAGCTAATACCGTAGGATGTAGTTAACCTAGAACCGGGTTTACTAAAGTTGATGGGTCCAAAGCCGCAAAAAAGGGTGTCTGTGGTAATAGGATTAGTCAGGAATACTTCGGCTGAGGTGCTTGAATTTCCTATTCATCAACAGCTAAAGCTGTTGGACTCCTGTTTCTTTATATATTACAAAACGTATGTCAAATTACTTGATTGCCAAATTCAATATGCTTCGACCATTTTTAATAATATCGCTGAGTGCATGGTTAACGGGCTGCGGTGTCATTCACCTCAATGCGCCCCCTGATCAGTCCGTCAAACTATTAACAATAGACGCACCGACAGAGGTTCGCGTGGAAAGACCTGTATGGTTTAAATGGTGGGGCCGCGAACCCATTGATCCGCCCGATACCGCAACTATTATTAGAGAAAATGAATTAAAAGAGGCGCGGTTATATATGACCAATACTTTGGTCGATGCGCTTTACAATGTATTTCCGGGAATGATTGGTTTTCCGCGCCGGACATTAATTGTAGAAGGAAACAAATAATGAACAAATTGGCCGTTATGATATTAATCGTTTTGCCGCTGGCGGGGTGTTTTAATACCGAACTCATTGCACCCGATAATGCAGAAATTCAAGTTATATCCAGCGAGAAGCCGGTGGCTTATCAAAAACAATACCGCAACTGGTATTTGTTATGGGGCGCATTTCCGCTTTATGTCACTCAGCCGGAAGAGCTCATCAAAGAAAATAATTTAGTGGAAGTACGGGCGCAAACGAAAGATACCGTGATGGATGCCATTATTTCGTTTTTTTCAGCGCAAATTAGTTTATTGCCCCAAACGGTCGTCGTTGAAGGCAATTATGCTAGATGATATCCAGAATCAGGATTTGCAAAGTTATAACTCGTAAGACGCAATCCGTTGGGCTGACGACTGCATGGACAGATATTTGCTCCTGCAATATCTGCATTTCCCACATCCCTGTGGGTCATGCAGGAGGTAGAGCACCGAAAGTAGGCGCTTTAGGCGACGCAGGGAGCAGTTGCCGAGGTAGGGCAATGCAGGAGCAATTGCCGGATGCAATGAAGCCCAAAAAAACCGAAACCTTGAATGTTGAGCAACGATAAAACTGTTGCCCAATCTTATATCTCCATTTTATCGAAACTCATCGATAAAATCCCCGGCTGATCACCGGGCGGAAGACGGAGAAACCGAGCCCAACCTCAGCCAGAGAAAAATGTAACGAAAGGGTAATTTCATTTATAAATCTTTTTTACACAAAGGAGAAACGATATGAAAAGTATTATAAAAGGCACAATACTGGTAGTAAGCATGCTGTTAACAGGACAGGCGCTCGCAGCTTTTACGGCTTCGGATGCAACAAAACTGGAATCGGATGCATCAGCGGCTTTAGCACGGTTCAAGAGTCAGACCACTGGAGCAGAGGATTTGCTTAATCACGCTAAGGGTGTTCTCGTCTGCCCAGAAATTACCAAGGGCGGCTTCATTATAGGCGTTGAGGGCGGAAAATGCGTGATGCAGGTCGAGGGAAAGCCAGTTGAATATTATACCAACCGTGCCGGAAAGTTCGGCTTATTAGCCGGTATACAGTGGTATTCACTGATTCTGGTTTTCAACGACCAAGCGTCTCTTGACCTTTTCCGGACCGGCAAACGTGAATTTGAAATCGGTGCCGATGCTTCCGTGGCGGTGGCTAAGGTAGGAGCTAGCGGTTCACTGGATACCACCAATCTTAAAGGTCCTATTGTTGCATTCACCTTCGGTGAGAAGGGCCTGATGGGGGATTTATCGATAGAAGGGGCGACCTTCAAAAAACTTCTGGTTGAATAAGAACCCATTAGCTATACAGGGCCTCTCACTAAACGGCAGGCAAAGTTTGGTGGGAGGCACTTTGATACTAACCAAGAATTCTTTTCTTAATCACAATGACATATTTTTCTAAAGCCTGCCCTTCTCGATGGAACCAGTTTAGCATCACAAATTTACATTCCAATAGCCTCGGTTTTTGACCATCAGGGATGATCTTGCCTGGATTTCACCGACCTCAACTAAGCGACTTTTTAACTTCAAAAGCTTCCGGGCAACAATAAATTCGCTCAAACTGAGCTTATTTGTTTAATGGCGGCTATCAGATTCGTTGCAGCCGCACAGGTACCATAGTTGACTGACAACTTTGGTTCGAATTCAGCCAGTCAATGTCAGACTCCAGTTTGACTACCTTTAAAGACATGATCGAGTCCAGCGTTTTGCATCTTAATTCAACGTCTTGAAATATCGATAATGAATAAATCCTTCAAAACTCTCGCAGCCATCCTTCCCCTTTTTGCTGTCGGATGCACTACTCCAGCGCTGGTTTCTGCACCCTCAACTGAGTCATCACCTATTGAAGGTCAAAGCCAGGATTTTCTGTATAAGCTTTGGGCGCAAGGCATCGACTTTTATGCCAGGGGAAACGAACCTTTCTGGAATCTGGACATGGATTTTGATCAGCGATTCCAGTTCACGGTTTTGAACGGCCTGAACCTGAACACGCCGCCGACGGAAGGAACTTTGGCGCAGGACACCGGGATCACTCGATACCATGCCAAGATAGAATCGGGCGAATTGGTTATTTTTGCAAACGAAAAACCATGCACCGATACGATGTCCGGCGAACGCTTCGCTTACACCGTCGAGGTGCAGGCAAAGCCTGCTTCAGACACATCATTCCGGAATTTTACCGGATGCGGCGACTATGTCCCCGATATGCGATTGACCGATACTTGGATGGTCGAACAGGTTGAAGGCGTACCGCTCAAACCGGCTTCATTCATGAAAGGACTTCCGAGGCTTGAATTATCGGCCAGAGAGCGGCGGTTAAACGGACATGACGGTTGCAACCGCATCGGCGGCGCATTCTCGACAAAAAGAAATACGATCGCCTTCAAGCCATTGATGAGTACCAGAATGTTCTGCCAAACGCCCGAGGGCACACCTGATATCGGCGCGCTACTGGCCGAAAAGACTTATGATTTCGAATTCGGCAACAACCGTCTTTATCTAAAAAAGGACAACAAAATCATACTGACATTGAAACATGTCGATTAACGATCATTCGCGCTCAACCGCCAAGACAGAGCATGAATTTTGAGGCCTTTTTGAGATGCTTTTCGCTGCTAAAGAGACTATATTCCGCATGAGTCCAGAATAAATTGAGGATATAACCTATGACACTAAAACATCTAGTCCCTCTCTTATTATTCGCTTCATTTGTTACTGGAGCGGCCAACGCCAACGTTACCGATGAGGATTTCGTAGCCAAGAAAACACAAAACATACTCAATCTCTGTACCGCTTCGCCTCAAGACCCCCGTTATCGAGAGGCAATCCATTTTTGCCATGGCTATATGGTCGGAGGCTATCATTATTATCAAGCCCAGACTGCCAATAAACCGGAATTGAAGTTGTTCTGTCCTCCGGAGCCCAAACCCACGCGCAACGACACAATTGCCATGTTTATTTCATGGGCCAAGCAACATCCTCAATACATGCAGGAAACACCAGTCGAAACGGAATTCAGGTTTTTAACCGAAAAATGGCCATGTATAAATAAATAACAGGGGATATAACATGAAAAAGTTTTCGATTTCAGTCATAGCGATATTAGCCATTACAAGTTTAGCCGGTTGCGCTGGCATGTCGGATACTCAGCAACGCACGGTAACCGGAGGTATGGGAGGCGCTGCAACCGGAGCGGTAATTGGTGCGATCGCAGGAAATGCCGGCATGGGGGCCGCAATCGGCGCAGCCGCAGGCACCGCGGGCGGGTATTTATACGGCAAACACAAAGAATCCGAACAGCGGGCCTACGAACAAGGGCGAAGAGATGCCTATCGATAGCCGTGTTAAACAACAAATACAGTGTTCGTCCCGGAGTGGGTCCATGGTGTCTACCTGAAAGTTAAGTAGACACTCTCCTGCACACACTAATAACCGGCTCAAAACAAGTTTATCGGCCCCCCCTACCAGGGCAATCGCGCTTAAAAAAGCTTGAAAATAGAATTTAGATGAGGTAATAAGGCTGTCATTTTGATTTTAAATGATAGCAAAGCCAACACCTTCAATTATCCATCACTTTTCGAGCATTCAGGAC